>Ga0308013_10000706_pt1 | contig 16835 bp, 36 predicted proteins | sample Neamet181_FD_203131 | JGI IMG/M metagenome (GOLD analysis project Ga0308013, IMG submission 203131) | Marine microbial communities from water near the shore, Antarctic Ocean - #181 | ecosystem: Environmental > Aquatic > Marine > Unclassified | place: Southern Ocean | collected 2014-07-25
CAGTTTATATCTATTCTCATTTTGTTAAATTTATTAGTATTAATTTTTCCATCTTACGCCACACTCTAAGTTGTCTTATAGAATGCAATACTAAACCTGCCGATTGTTCGGTATCAATACCTGCTAAACCAGCGTGTCTATTTTTAAAATAGTAGTTAGTTTCATATTCATAATGATTATTCTTAGAATACAACTTATTGTGAATACAATTGTCAATATAATCATTAATTTCTTTTTTATTCATAGTGTTTATCTAATAGTTTATTTGCTGTTTCTATACCTATTTCATTAATTTCGTATAGATACCATATTAATTTAGTCATATTTATTTATTTAAAGTTAGTTGCGGTGACAGGATTCGAACCTGTGACCTCGAGTTTATGAGACTCGCGAGCTGACCACTGCTCTACACCGCTAATTTATGTTTATTCTAAACAATCACCGCAAATATCGCAGTAATGATAATCTTCGTCTGTCATATGTGATCCACATATCTCACAGTTTAATATAAATTTTGTTGCCATTGTGTTATTCCTGAATTATAACGCTCGTAATATTCACGTTCTATCGCTTCTATTTGAGCATTGGTTATTTTAATTATTTTATTTACCTTGTGTTTCCTCTTTTTCATTTTCTGCTTCATCTATAATATTTTGTGCTATTTGATAGTAATTTACATCAGACAAAAATGCATTAGCATAAGAGTTTTTTAATAAATCTTTATTTATTTCTGGACCATCACCGAACACAGCATCTTCAACTAATTCTTTTATGTAATTAGCGTCAACATGCTCATGCTCATACCAGTCATAACCATCTATTATTTCTAATTGAACTCGCCATGTAGCATAGTTAGTCCATCCGTTGTATTTTTTATTATCACTCATGAGTTGTTTTTAATTTAAGTGCTATGTCTGCAATTGCATACCATTTATCTTTATTATCATTTTCATTTCTAGCAAAGCCTCTATCGCCTTGCCCATCTCTTAATTGTTCCATAAGAGTCTCACATGCTAAAATAATGTGACTGACTTCTTGTTTATTTAATTCTATTGTCATAATTGTTGGTTTAATATACTGTTTATTATCTGTTTAGGTGTACCCTTACAGTTTACCTCATCTCCGTATGGATCTAAGTATGTTAATCTATAAACAGTTGGTTTAAACTCTTTAAAGACAGTGTTGAATTTATTTCCTGCCATATCTTATTTATTAAAAATTTTACTTCTTCTTCTTACTATTGTATTTATTAACATATTTATTTATTTAGTTGAGTAGAGTGGAATCGAACCACTCTTGAAGATCCTAAACTCATTTATTTAGAGAGCATGGTGGGAGTCGAACCCACACCTTAGTACCGTAGCATGCTCATTTATTACTTTCTACGCCAAGATTTATGAACTAATTCACTTAGTTCTTGACTTACTATTTGTATTGTATTGCCTGTTTTATGCTCTATAATAGGTATATAACTTACTTTATTGATAGTAGAGCATTCGATGCATCTAGTATATCCTAAACTTAATCTAACAGGGTGTAGTGTACTACCACATTTACAGTATTTTTGCATATTATTATTTATTTGTTACATATATATTATCACAAACTATTTTGTTTTGTAACGTATTTTATTCAATCAATCCTTTTTCATATACTTCTGCAAAGCAAAGATTTTGTTCGTCGTTTGTTAATGTAGCAAAACCAAATTCACCAAATAAGTTTTCTGCTTCTATATCTAGTGATTGTCTTAACCATGAAGCAAATTCTAATGGTGTTACTCTACCTTTTTCATCTATACTAAGTGCATATTTTAAAATTGATTTATCTTCTTTATTCATTATAATGTATTTAATAATTTATTTAATTTTTCTTCGACTGAAATAACACCTTCGCTAAAACCTTCGTTATAACCATCTTCATAGCCATTTTCTTTGCCCATTTTATAACCTTCGCTATAACCAAATTCTCTACCGTCACTATAACCATTTTCTCTACCGTCATCATGACCTCGATTGTATGCTTCGTCTTCATCTCTTGTTAATACAGAGCGAATATTTAAAGCTTTGTGCTCGTTATATTCTTTTATAATTTTATTTTTACGTAATTCTACAGCGTATTCACCACAGTTTTTACAGTTAAAATTTTGTAAAGCGTTAATCGCTTCGCTAATATCATTATATCTCACTCTACCTATCATGTTTATACTTGATGTTTCGTGGTGAGGATAATTAATTCTTGTATTTATTTGATACATTCTATCGCCGATACTACAATCTTCTTTGTAATATTGACCATTTCTAATTCCTTCGCGAGTGACACTCACTCGAGCATATTGGTGATTAGCGTAACCGATACGACCATCTGCCATACGGAAATATATACCTGTTGGTGTACTTCTTAGTGGTTTTAATTTTTCTAACATGTGAATAATTTATAATATTTAATTGTATTAGCACTTGCTTTATTAAAAGCGTGTACTCTTTCTCTATATTGTTTGTCACTACAATATTTCTTCATAGCTATTACGTTTGTAATACCATGATCTTCGCCATATTCTTTTTCGAACTCTGCTATTTTAAGCAGTTTTTCACTCATCATTTTCTCTGTCATATTTTATATTTTTTCATAAAGTCACATATATCACTTACTATTTTGTGTTCTACATCACTTTTAAATTCATTTGGTTTCTTATCTTTATAACAATAGTTATATATATAGTCATTAAACACTTTGTTTAATAATTTCTTTTCTATTTTATTCATATTTATTATTTAGTAGAGTGGAAAGGAATCGAACCTTTATTTCCCATTTAACTAAGGAATTTAACCTTGCTAACCGTTCACTCAATTGTCTGTTCGTTTAAGGAAAGAACACACTTCAACACCTTATTCTTTTATTATACTAAGCTATTTAAAGCTTTAACGAAAGTTGGTAAGTTATTTGTATTAGTATAAGTTTTATACTTTGTCCAACAATTCATTTTTTCAAACTTTTCTTTTAATTGATTGAATACTACACTTTGATCGTACTTATACTCAACACCTTTTTTATTTATAAACACACATACTTGTTTATTTTCTATACCTTTTACACTTATTACAAAGCGCTTTACATTTTTTATATCATTCATATTATATATTTTTATTATTACTTGTTATTAAATCTAATTCTTTTTTGTAGTCTTCTACACTTATAGTTTTCTCTAATGCTTGAAGATATAATCTCGTCACATCTATTTTATAATTATCTTTACTTTTTACTGTTACTATCATATTATTATTATTTTTACTTACATTATATTATCACACATTAATATGATTTGTAACGTATTTTATTATTATCTTTTTATATATAAACTTTCGCTTAATTTTTCATCACTTATAAATGTTAAACCTTTAAATTGAAAGTCATAATCTAATTTGTATAATTTAAAATCTATTAATTCATTTAATTTAAAACCGTAATAAGAAATATTATTTTTAGTTAGTTTTTTAGTGAAAATCAATTGTGATTTGTAGTGATTTGTTTTAAGTTTTTGCATTTATATTATTTTTATATTCATTTATATTATCACATTTATATGTGAGTTGTAACGTACTTTATACAATTATATATTTTAAATTTAAATAATCTTCATATTCATTAAATTTAATTTTATTATTGTTTAATGTTTTTATAACATTATTATAATTTGTACATATATTAGAGAATATTATATATTCATTTTTTGAAAACCAATTTAAATCTAATTCATTTTCTTCTAGAAAGTTTTCACAATCATTCACGTGATATAATTCTTCACAGTCATTTTTTATTAAATTATATATTTTATTGTATTTCATAGTATTTATATTATTATATTCATATATATTATCACATTAATATACACTTTGTAACGTACTTTATTATAACATATATATAAAATGTCCCTTTTTGAATATATTGCACTATAATACTATATATATAATAATCTCATAGATATAATGAGATATATCGACAATATGATAATGACATCAATCATATGACACAATGTCATATAACTATATATATATCATGACACTATGTCATAACCAAATACTATATTATATTAATATAACTATGACACAATGACATATACAATACAATACATATCAATGTCTTAACGATATGTATACATATATGATAATAACATAACGATATAGCTATATAATGATAATATGATAATGATTGGATGATATCAATGAATAATACATGACACATTGACATACGATTGTCAATACGATAATAGAATTGTATGTTATCTGTCAAATACGCAATGAAATCAACAATATACTATTGATATGGGGGCATAATAAGATATGACTTTTCTAATCATCTGATTACTAGATACATATATATTACACAATACTCCTATATTTAAAACATTAACAAATGGCAAAAGCATTCAAGGTACATAAGATGTACAGCAAGACGGGCTTGGTAAAAACTGCTAAGACTATGAAGGACCATCTGGCCCTGAAGAAGAAAGGGTACAGCCATACCAAGAAGTAGCTATGGTAAGAAGAAAACCTAAGAATAAGAATCTCTATGCGAGTGACAAGGACAATGCTAGATCATTGAAGAAGGCGCAGAAAAGAGAAAAGACTGGTAAACTATCTCAACTACAGAAAGCTGCCATTAGAGAGTCAGAGAGAAAGGCTGCTGTAAGAGCAGCGTATTTAAAAGCTAACGCTAAGGCTAAAGCAGCTAAAATTAAAAAAGATAAAAAAAGATAACATGGGATTAGGACCAATGAATTTAGGTGGCGCGGGTACAAAGAAAGGTGTACATAACTGCGGAACTACTATGAGTAAAAAAACAGGTGGGGCTTCAGGTAGTCCAATAAAAGTAATACCAGCTATGCTAGTTAAGATAGGCGCACAGATGCTCGCTAAAAAAGCAATGGAAAAAAGTCAAGAATAAAATTTAAAAAATAATCATTATGAAACCTATATTGAAAAGAAAAGTTGTAAAGAAAAAAGTTGTAAAGAAAAAAGCTGTAAAGAAATCTCCAGCTAAAAAGGCATTAGTTGGTAAGCAAAAGAATTTACCTGATGCTATTAAGAAAAGTATTTTAGCTGCTAAACCAACTAAAAAAACTAAAAAGAAAACAACTGAGCCTATTAGGAAAAATAAAATGTACTAAGTAATGGCTGCTAAAAAAAAGAAAGGACCTAGTTGTTGGAAAGGTTATAAAGCAGTTGGAAAGAAAAAATCTCCTAGTGGGAAAAAGACTAAAGGCGGTAAAGCTAAGATGGTCAACAACTGTGTGAAGAAATAAAATTTAATTTAATATGACAGAAACTATTAGAAAATTTAAAAACAATATGAGTATGACACCCAGATCAGCAAAAGATTTAAGGCACTACTTAGGTGCAGCGGGTATATTCTTATTGATTGTTTTTCTATTGTTATTCTTATCATATAATGAAATACCTCCGGTTAACAAAGATGTGTTTGTATCTGTAGTAGGTATGATGGTAGGATCCTTATCAGTAGTAATATATACAATCATTGGAAAGAACCCAGAGGAACTAGAAAGTTTAAGAAATAAGAATGAATCACTTCAGGCAGGAATGCAAATGATGGAAGTACGTAACGACCAGCTTGAATCTATGATCATTCAAATACAAAAGAATATCATTACAAGGCTAACTAAATTAGGAGACATCGAGGATGCTCCCTGTGAGTGTGGCAAAAAAGAGTGTAACTGTAAAAATAAATAAAAACAGTCAGAAGGCAAAAGCCTGAAAGGTTAAGGACAGACGGTCCAAAACAAAAAACCTTAAAGACGGCTAGACCATCTGACATTTAAAAATCAAAAAATGAACAAGTACCAAGACAAAGAATCATCTATGGATGATTACTCTCACGAAAAGAAACTAAAAGCTGATGGTCGCTATGAAGCGGCTACAGGTAAAATGGCGGCTGCTAAGAACGATTTCGATCACGCGCATGCATTAAAGAAAGATGCTAGCTACGATGCTAAGTCTCGAAGAGGCGGTACTTTTTTATCTAAACATTGGAGCAATAACTCTTAATTATATATTATGCCAAAATTTCCAAAAAGTAGTGGTTTTTCACAAGGTGGAAATCCATTCACTATGAATCAAGGTTCTAAAGAACTTCATACTGAAGGTTCGTTTAGTAAAAAGTCATCAGACAAAATGGATTCCTACGGATCTCCATTATTTGCAATAGCTCAAGGCGCTAGAAGTACAGGTCTATATAGTGACGCTGATCCTTCTCAAGGTAGAGATGGAATTGAAGGTGCTATTAGTTCAGGATTAGATCAAGAAGATGGATTAGAAGTAGCTGAAAAGAATGTTGCTAAAGAAGACGAAAAAGGACCTGATATGAGTGGATTAAAAGAATCAAGTGCCGTAGCAAATGAATCTTTAAATAAGCCACCTGAAATGATTAAGGTTGGATTAGATGATGATACTATTACTACTCCTTAAGCAATGGCTTACGTACAAAAAGGAAATCCTTTCAATCAGTCAAATGCAGGTAAATCTCTTTTTAGTGTAAAAGAAGAACCAAAGATACAGCAGAATGTTGAATCCAATACTGATGAATCACCTTTTTTACGCAAAAAAAGTAAAGAACCTAGAAAAACTACTAAAGGTAAAGGTCGTAATTTTAGAACTGTAAAAGAAGGAGCCGGTATGACGGCCGCTGGAGTTAAAAAATACAGATCTAAAAACCCAGGTAGTAAATTAAAAACTGCAGTAACCGGTGAGGTTAAAAAAGGTAGCAAAGCTGCTGGCAGACGTAAATCATTTTGTGCTAGATCTAAAAGCTGGACCGGTAAAAGAGGTAGAGCAGCTAGACGTAGATGGAAATGTTAAAATAAAATCAAATTAAATTAAATTAAATGGCACAATTCGGAGGTCCTAAACTTGTCAAAGCACTGTACTTTGATAATACGGCAAAAGATAAATTAATTACAGGAATAAATAAGATTGCTGACGCGGTTAGCTCTACATTAGGAGCTAGTGGACGTAGTGTAATCATAGAAGATGACTTTGGCAACCCGTATGTCACTAAAGATGGTGTAACGGTAGCTAATTCCATAATGCTTATGGACCCGGTGGAGAACCTGGGCGTATCTATGATGAAGCAAGCAGCACAACAGACAGCCAATATAGCAGGAGATGGTACCACCACCTCTATAGTACTAACTCAGGCTATTATTGACTGTTATCATAAATCAAATGCAAGCGATTTTTCTTTTAGAGACGTAAAAGAAGGTGTAAATAAGTATAAAAAGCACATTGTAGACTTTTTAGAAAAAAAAGCTATAGATGTTGATGATAAAATGCTGGATGATGTATCCATCATATCTGCTAATAATGATAAAGAGTTAGGTACTCTTATTGCTGACGCTTTTAGAAAAGCTGGTGATAATGGTATAGTAGCAATGGAGCAATCCGCTACAAGTGAAACATACGTAGACGTAGTTGAGGGAACTAAATTAAACTCTACTACAAAAATGCCGCATTTCTATACTAATAAAGAAAAAGAAGTTGCGGAACTGGAAAATCCCCTTGTGTTTATAAGCGCAACAGATATTCCAAACGTTAGAAAAATACAAGACATCCTAGAGTATGCTATTAAGTCAAACCGTAGCATACTACTTATTGCCCCCTTGGAAGCTCAGCCAATTACGGCTTTAGCTATGAACATGGCTAAGGGCAATATTAAGGTCAATGTCATAGATCCCCCTAGCTTCGGACTTAAGCGTAAGGATATTTTAGAGGATCTAGCATTGCTTGTCGGGGCTAAAGTTTTTGACGAAACCCTAGGAGATTCGATTGATGCAATTTCCCCGGACATGCTAGGAGAAGCTGATAAAGCTATCTCAAACAAAGAAGGTACAGTTTTAGTTATTCAGGAAAAATCTGAAGAAGCATTAGAGCGTATCGAATATTTAAAAACTGCTCTTGAAAAAGAAGATCATCATGTTTTAACGAAACACTTGAATGATCGCTTGGCTTTATTATGCGGTGGTGTATCTATAATTTATGTAGGTGCAGATACTGACGTAGAGTTAAAAGAAAAGCAAGACAGAGTAGATGACGCCATACACGCTGTTAAAGCAGCTCGTAAAGAAGGCATTTTACCAGGAGGAGGTTCAGCATTAGCATATGCTGCTTCTGTAGATTGGGAAATGGAACTTAATGGGGGTATGTTAGCTGGAGTGAATATATTAAAAGACGCTTTAGTTTCGCCATTTACCAAAATATTAACAAATGCAGGATTAGATCCAAAATCTTTTTCATTAAATGAATGGGGCATTGGAGTTGATGTAACTCTGGGCGTTGATAAGGTCATGATAGACACAGGTATCATAGATCCTTTATTAGTAACCAAAAGTGCATTAAATAATGCTGTATCTGTAGCTAATACGATACTATCAACTGATTGTGTAATTTCAAACGTAAGAGAATAATGGAAGCAGTAGGAAATTATATAGTTATAGATGAAATAGTAGAAGTTACTAAAAAAACCGAAGGTGGTTTAGAGCTATCAGAGAAGCATAGAGAAGATATAAGATACAGACAAGCTAATATTATCTCTTCTGGACCAAACGCTCTTAAAAGTGGTCAGAGGATACTCTATGACCGTGTATCAGGCTTTCCAGTAGAATATGGAGACGAAGTATACAAAGTTATTCAGTTAAGAGACGTTGTAGCAGTAATGTAATGAAAAGATCTGATTTCGCACAACGTGGGGAATTAAAAATTGATTTCCTTAAATACTACAGATTAGTATCTAGATGGGCGGTTCAGAATAATGAGTTAAGTGTAGCTGATTTAGAACTATTATTTTATTTAGATCCAATAGTATATTTTACTATAGAAGATTTTAAGACCGGTACTTTATTTTATTCATGGGATAAAGACCGGTTTTATAGATTACAAAAAAACCAATGGATTGAAAAGTCCTGGAAAGGTGGTGGCCGAAAGGGTGATCATAATAAATATAAAGTAAGTCAAAAAGGTAAATTATTAATAAAAAGAATATATCGCATATTAATAGGAGTAGAAGAACTACCTTATTCAGCGAGAAGAAATAAAATCATGAAGCGTGACACTTATATAGACAAAGTGTACAGCCAAGCAATAAAAGAATTCAACAAACAAAAAAAATAAAAAATGGCATTAATACCAATTACTTCTTCAGTAAATCCAGACACAGGTACACCCATAAATAGCTTTACTGTAGCGGCTAATGCTACATTAGAAGGTGTTGTACTTAGAAAAAGAATGTGTGCAGGTGCATATAATTATAATGTAGAAAATGAAGCTTTAACAGTACCTAATGGTAATATTACAACTATAACGGTACCTAATTACAATGATGATGCAAGAACTGGTGGCTTAAGCGCTGCTCCATCTAATGCAACAACAATGACATTAACAGGTTTAAGCCAAATCATAACTAATTTATATTGGTATGTAGGTCAAAAAGTACAAGTTTTTAATGCTACGGGAAATAATAACGTTCCTGAAAATGGTGTTATAACAAGTCTACCAACTGCCTTTTCAGCAGTGATTAGTTTTACTTCATCTTACACTTCAGATGCAACTACAGGTTACCAGCTTTTAAATAGACCTCAAACTATTAGAAATGCTGTATTAAAAATAAAAAGTTCTACGCAAGCAGCAACTACACTACATCAAGGAGATGGATTCTCTGTATTTGAAAATATAATAACATTAAACAATGCTTATCAAGGTAATGATAAAGTAACAACTATTAGTTATGAGTATTACGATACTATTGCTTATAATTTAGTTTATGATGTTCCAGTTTATGTATCTAACACAAAAGGTTCTATAAATTTAGGCGGTTATGATGTAATAGTATGGAATGAAGGTATTTTAGCTCAATCTTTTGAATTTTGGGTAACTACAGGTACAGCTAATGGAGTAGTGCATGCATTAATAACAGATACTGACGTATAATAAAAAAAACAAAATGAAAAAAGGATTAAAAATACAACCAGAAAACGTTTTTACTAGACCACTTGAAATAAAGCCTGAAAAAGTAGAAAACCCTAATCAATGTATGCCTATTACTGCTAAAGTAAAAATGTCACAAGGCGGAACTAAATTAAAAGGATAAGATGGCTAAAATCAGTACATATACAATAGACTCTATTATAGAAGGCAACGATAAGCTGCTTGGTACTGACTCTGCATCAACCTCATCGCTTGCAACTAGAAATTACACAATTGATAGCCTAAAGACTTACATACAAACAGGTTCTCCTGCTAATATAATAGACACAATACCTTTAGGTTTTGCGCTTACTGTTAATAGAGAAGGAACTGACTATGAAAGAGCTTTAGTAAGAACCTTAGCTGGCTCTACGCTTACCAATGTTGTTCTTAAAAGTGCTACAATCAATACAGGTGCAGACATCTACTTAAATACATTAGGTAGTGGTCAGGTTTTTTTAATTATAAGAGATTATAACAACGGTTCTTTTGCCGTTGATTACGATCTAGCAGACTTTGCAGCTAATTCAGCTACATGGTCAGGTGTTATCGGAGGTGTTGCTCATACTGGAACTGTTACAGCTTTTAATACTCCAGACTTTTCTAATGCAAGCCCTGCAGCTAACGCTACTCAGTATGTTTCAAGCGGAAGTGTAAAATATACAGACTGGGCATTTAACGTTACAACAGCGCCTACATACACTGGAGGCCAAGTTGCCTTTACTGAGTTCACTTTCTTAACAGGTGCTACTCAAATAGAAACACAGGCTATAGGTACACTTAAGGTTACTCGTAATATTGAGGTACCGGATGGTGATGTTACTATAGGTACGTTATCACCTATAACAGACCCACATAACCTTACGGTATATGGTGATATAAAATTACCTACAACTGAAAGTCGTATAAAATTTGGTGGTGATACTAATAATGTGCTTATGAGCACAGATGGTAGTGATCTTACTGTTTCAGGAACTGGAACTGGATCTAACCTTATTACAAACGCAACTAGATTTACAAAAGATATAGTAAAAGACACTAATGCTACTTCTACTGACGGTAGAACCATTATGGGTCAAAATACATTTACAGCAATAGCCACAGATGGCACAAGAGGTGTACTTTCAAATGCTGGAAGTGTACTACAAGATGCATCTGGAACTGCTTTAGCCGTACAACAAGTATCAGGTAATGCAGCACAAGGTACTTTAACAAATAGAGGATATCTTTCCTCAATAAAAGTTGATGATAACTGGTTTCAACTTCCAGCATTATCTTCTGGAGTTGCAGAAGCATTACCAGGACTAAGCGAAACTTTAGCTGGTCCACCAATAGCAATAACAACAGGCCGTTTTTTCTACGGTATACAAAATGCAGCAGGAGCTTTATTTCAAACTGCAACAACCCCACCATCTTTATCAACAGCAGAAAGCATAGCGCAAGACGTTACTTCTTTTGCTGTAGACACTGGCAATCAAACTAACTTTGCAGCTTATTTTGCAAATGTACCTACTGGTCAGAGTTTATACTTTGTAGACAGTACGTATACAACTGCTTTTCCAGCAGCTGGAGGTCAATTACTTGATGCATCAATAAATATGTATTTAGTAGTTGCATATGATACCGCAACTTACATTGCTACTTTTGGTAGACAAGGTTATGGTACTTTAAATATATCTACAAGTGCTTTGAATATAGATTCAGAGGTTGTTAAGTTTAATAGTATACCACAAGCTGCTAAAACAAATTATATGTATTATGATACAGCTACAAAAGCTATATCTCATAATCCACTTAGTGTTTTAGGATCTGCAAATGGTGCTACATATACATTTGGTGGTAATACTAATGTACCGGTTGTATCAATTGATTTTGATAACTTTATAATATCAGCACCAGCTAATGGTGTTGTAACCTTAAAACAAGGTTATACTTTTGGTGGTGCATTAACGGTAGACACAACAGTTGTTAATTTTAATCATTATATATTAAGTAATATTACTGCAGATAGAACCGTAACTCTTCCAGCGGGTGTAACTGGTCAAAGCATAAAATTCACTAACATGTCACAATTAGACGCTAATGGTCTACCTGTAACTTACGAAGAAGAAAATGCTTTCGTTTGGAAGCTTGATCCAAATGGAACTGAAAAAATAATGAGAGCTTCAGAGTTAGTTTTAGATGCATCAACTCAATCATTTGAAATATTCTATTCTGTCGCTGCTGACGGATGGATACTAAACTAACAATATGGGACTTACAATAGATCTACCAAGCGCTGGCCTTCTAGGAATATCCGGCGCGCAAGCCTTTGAAATAACGGCTAATACCACAATGGGTATTAATAAAATATATGTTTGCAAGCAAGCAGCACCTTTTACCGTAACATTACCAGCAACAGTAACAGCTGATGGTGGTGAAATTCTTATTAAAAAAGTAGGAAATCAAACAGTTACAATAGCTGCAGCAAATATCGAAGGAACAAATCAAACAATAGAAATAACAAACAACCAGGCAATACGTTTAGTATATGTAAATGCTACTTTTGGTTGGTTAATAACTTAAGCTATGGCAAACGCAAAAACATTTTACCCAGGCGCTACAGCGACTAACACAATAAACAATGCTACAGATGCTGCATTAGCTACATTAGCCACTACAGCCACTACTGCAACAGTTGGTAATTCTGTAGATGATCAAAATTCAGCCTCAAACGTTTTAGTTTGGACTGGAGATGCAACTGCTTATGCAGCTGTAAGCCCTAAAGACGCTAATACACTTTATTTCGTAACCTAATGCCAATATATAAAGGAAGTAACGAAGTTTCCAGTGGTAACCTAAGAAAAGGATCAACTGAGATACAGAATGGTTATAAACAAACCGATCAGTTCTATGTAAACACATTAGCAATTACAATTAATTTTGTAGATGCTATTTCTGGTGCTACTATGAGTACAACTCAGTTTTCATCAATAGGAACTCCTGGTGCATCATTTTCTTCTTTTACTAGAACTATAACTACTGATAGTGGTAGAATATTTAACGGTACAGTTACCGTTGCTGAAGCTGGAGACAGTGGAAACAATGTTAATGCTTCTATAAGCGGTCAAGGATCTACTACAGCAACTTTAAATGTTAGCGGTACGTATCCAACTCAAGGAGTAACAGTTACTTTGACAGTAAACGGAGCAACACAAGTACAATTACCAAACCTTGTTGTTACAAATAATGGTGCTTATCCTACAACAACAACTAGCAATGGTTCTGCTTTAGGAACATACAATTGGTCTGCAAGTGCAGATTCTGGTTGTGTTGGTGGAACTACAGGTTCAGGTACTCAAAATGCTGGTAGTGGTAATAGTGATACATGGTATGGTTATAATAGACCCAATTTAGCAGGCGGAGCTTATGGAAATGGCTGCGGTGTTACTTGTAACGCTTCATTTAGTTCTAGCAAATCTGGATATAATAGTGGTTCAACTAATTTTAGTGACACAGGTGGCTTTCCACAGTCATCAGGAACAGTTACAGCTAATGTATTGTGTTTAGGTTATAGTTATTCAGGAACTTACATTGGTTTTACTAGTTGTCCAGGTGGAATTTATCCTGCAGCTCGTTCAGGGGTGTCTGTATCAGCAACATGTTCAGGTACTAATTGTAATCCAGCAAGTAATCCTCCAGCAGCAAATTCATGCTTTGGTTCATTTAGCTCACCTACTGTAGATACTAATAATTTCAATTTGAGTGGAAGTCCTAACGTTAGTGGTTTAAGTAATGGAGGTTCTCAAGACGTAACATTTGGAGTATCTGGTATAACGGCACAATGGACTATAGTTTGTCCAGGTGGAGGTGCGGGTATGAGTGCAGCACAATTAGTAGCAAATTGTACTCTTCAGCAAAACGGAACTAATATAACTATCGTTACAGCTCCTGTTGTAACTGGAGCTTCTGGAGCTTGTTCAGTAGCAAATCCACCTTTAGTATGTGGTGGTGGAAGCTGGAGTAATCAAAATGGAAGTCCAACGCCGACTAATAATTTAGGATGCACTAGGCCTCCTTGTCAATAATTAAATTAAATTAAATTAAATAAAATGGAAATAAAAATTTTTACAAAAGATGATTGTAATTTTTGCGATCAATTAGATATACCAAAAAAAATCCAAACAACTACATTTAATATAAGTAGTAAAAAGTATAGAGGATTTACACCAGAAAATGTGCCTATGTTGCAATACGAGGGTTTAAGTTTTCAAGGACCAGAAGTAATAAATAAAGTTTTAAACCTAGTAAGAAACGCTCAGGATGGCTACTATAAGCGATAAAGGTTTTGGTGATACTGTTGAAAGATTTACTTCGTCCACAGGAATAAAAACAATTGTAAAATCTATATTTGGCAACGGTTGTGGATGTGATGAACGTAAAGAATGGTTAAACAAAAAAATACCTTATAAAAAATAAAAAATGGCAAATTTAACACAAATAATAGGTGGTCAACCGTACTACAGTGCAACAGCTGGTAATGAAAAGAATAATTTATTAGACTTTTGGAAAGGAACACAGGCTCAGTATAATGCTTTGAAAAAAACAAGTGCTATATTAGCCACAGCTCCTACAAGTGCTACAAGTCTAGCATTCACAGGCTTTACGGCTCCAAATCCATTTGTTGTAGGAGATTCTGTTTACGTAACTGGAACAACTGGTAGCAATACTACTAGAACTGTAGCTACAGTAACAGCAATACCAACGGCCACAAGTGTAACCGTATCAATAGCTGCATACACTTCTACAGCTACAACTGGTTATACTATAGACAGTTACTTACCAGAAACCGTATACTTAATAACAGCAACGTAGTATGCCATTAAATTTATCAAACAACGCTTTAGCCGCTTTAAAAATAGGTGAGAAAAATATCTTAAATGCTTATGTGGGAATTAATCAAATATTTCCTAATGAGTCATCTATAACTGCGGCAGCATTTGATAATGCTGGTTCTAATATAACAAATGCAGTTCAAAACCAACCATATACAGTATCCGGAGACGTTGGATCTTCATTTACTGTATTAGGTTCTTTAGGTGCAACTGGTCTTGCTGGTACTCAAGTGCTATCGGTAAGTCCAACAACATATCAATTAGCTATTGCAGCTAACGGAGCTTGTGGTGCTGGTGTTAGAAACCCTACTGCAACAATATCAACTCAAGGTAGCACTGCATTTGATCCTGTTGGTTTAACGACAACAAGTAATGTTATTCAAGCTGCTGGACCAGTAAATGTAACTGTTACTGGCGGTCATACTATAGCTGTAGCTTCTGTAATAACTAGAAATACTGTTACAATAGGTGGTCAAGTTAATTGGTCTACTGGATCTAAATTTTCAATAGTATGGACAACAGCTGCATCTAATTCTCCAACAAAACAAGTTGTATCAGAAATTAGTGGCTCAGGTGGAACTTGGTCATCTCCTTCATCTTACTATAGTGTTGATGCGGGTGGTCAATCTGTTACATCTGATACAGCTTTTCAAACTAGTGAAAGTGGAGCTTCTGCAGAATGGACTTATACAGGTTCTTATGCTCCTTCTTTTAACTTTCAAGTTACAAAAACATCAACAGTACCATGTGCTACTGGTCTTAATACTCAAGCTACTGGAAATCAATTTCCATAAAAAAACAATATGGCAAGAATAAAACTTTATCCCAATGATACTGCTATAACTGGTGGTGATAAACTTGTTGGGACTGATATAAACGGTAATGCTACTAAAAATTACCAGGTTGAAGAACTTGCACAGTATTTTGAACAAAGCGGTAATGCATTATTTCAATATAACTTTGCTGGAACTTACAGCACTGAAGTAATAAACACAGGAGAGTATAGATATCAAGTAGATCCAAGTGCACCAATTATATATAACTGGGCACAGATAACTGGAATAGCTATAAGTAGGTTTAACAGAAACGGAGAAGATGTTACGCCTATGGTACCTCATTTAGTTAATCAACTAATTAGAATACTAGATATAGGAACTTCCACTGATAAAGGTTATGGTTTATTTAGAGTTAAAAGCTCTTCAACAAAACAATCTGGTGAAGCTTTTCTTTTTTCATTAGAACCTCAAGGAGCTTCTGGATTAGTTGGCAATGATATCATATCTCTTCAACCATTTGGAGGTGAAGGTTTTGAATATGATCAAGATTTTCCAAATCCATTATCAACATGGGTAATACAACATAACTTAGGTAGATTTCCAAGTATAACTACTGTAGATTCAGCTGGTAGCGAAATCACAGGTGCTGTAACTTACAATAATGAAAACAAAATAACAGTAGTATTCAATTCCGCAACAAGTGGTAATGCATATTTAAACTAAAAAAAATGGCAATAAATTTTTTAAACAATCTTGATTTAAACAAGAATCAGCTACAAAATGCTGTAATACAGGTGCTAGCAACTGCACCCGCTAATGCTGTCGCTGGCCAGATATACTATGACTCTACGGATAATAATATATACTTTTACAATGGAACAGCTTGGTCTTCTTTTTCTGGTGATATTACTGAAATTTCAACAAGTACAGCTAATCAATTAACTGTAACAAACGGAACAGGTCCTATAGTTCAATTGGCTATAGTAACTGCTACAGTTGCAAATAATAGTACAGCACTTGCTACAGGGGATCAGATATATGACTTTGTTGTAGGTACACCTATAAGCTCATTAGCTACAGCTACTGCTAATGTGGACATGGGTAGTAATAAAATTATAAATGTTACTGATCCTGCAGCCGCACAAGATGCAGCAACA
>Ga0308013_10000727_pt1 | contig 16521 bp, 4 predicted proteins | sample Neamet181_FD_203131 | JGI IMG/M metagenome (GOLD analysis project Ga0308013, IMG submission 203131) | Marine microbial communities from water near the shore, Antarctic Ocean - #181 | ecosystem: Environmental > Aquatic > Marine > Unclassified | place: Southern Ocean | collected 2014-07-25
TAGCGGGATTTGTTGAAAAAAAAAGCCGGAACGCCGGGACTCGAAAGTCCCAGCGAACCGGTTTACGTTATTCTTAGATTAGATCTAAACTTCGATATCTTCCAAATCGTCGTCTTCTTCGTCATCCATGAAATCTTCAGTGAAGTCTTCGTCTTCTCCGAACTCATCCACTTCAGCACGACCGCCACGAGCTCTGTTAGCTGCGTAACCAAGAAGCATAATTGCGACACCTACTCCAGCGAATGGTGCAGGTTCTGCCTTCATATCATCTAGTAGAGTCAATGGCGTTTCATTATCTCCTAATCCGTCATTGTTGTTGTCGAATTGTTCAGTAGGATCCCACTTGAACGCGTCCTCTCCAGGCTGGATGTTATCTTCATCCACAGGATCTAAGTAACCATCTCCATCATCATCAGGATCGATTGCATTACAAAGACCATCAGGGCTCAGTGTGTCGTCTTCAGTACCATATTCCATGTCTGGACCAACGTTAGTTTCGTTGTCAATAGGCATGACGTTAGCATTTCTTGCATCTCCAGAACCACCAGCATTAGCACAGATTATCTCTTGTACATCTAACCAGCCGTCACCGTCGTCATCTTGGTCACTGTTGTCACCAAATCCATCGCCATCTAAGTCGATTTGTTCACTAGGATCCATTGGGAATGCGTCGTCAATATCGATTGTACCGTCATTGTCGTCATCTCCATCAGTTGCATCACAGTCATGATCACCGTCATTGTCAGCTGGCACAGAGAATGCATCCATTGGATCTGTTCCACAGTTAGGTTCAGTTGAATCTAACCAACCATCACCATCATCGTCTGTATCACTATAGTCACCAGTTCCGTCACCATCTAAATCTGCATTTTCATTAGCATCATATGGGAAAGCATCGAATTCATCAGTAACTCCATCTCCATCATCGTCTGTATCAACCTTGTCACAAACCATGTCAGCATCGAAATCATCAGGTACTGAAGTAGAATCAAGACCATCACTTCCACATGCTAATTCTTCAGCATCTGTCCATGAATCACCATCATCGTTTAGATCAGCGTTGTCACCAACTCCATCACCATCAGTATCGACAGTTTCAGATGAATCATATGGGAATGCATCATTAACATCGAGAACTAAATCGTTATCGTCGTCAAGATCAGCATTGTCACCGACTGTATCAGCATCGAAATCTGCCCATTCTGTAGGATCTTCAGGGAACATATCGACATCATTGTCAAATCCATCTCCATCCATATCCATATCGATAAAGTCGCAAATCCCATCTAAGTCTTGGTCAGTAGGTATACTGGTTAAGTCCATAGGAAGTGAACCACATTCAATCTCGACTGAATCCTCGTAGCCGTCATTGTCGTCATCGAAATCAGCATTATCGCCAATTCTGTCACCGTCATTGTCAGCCCACTCAGTATCATTCATTGGGAATGCGTCAATTAAGTCATCATAACCATCATTGTCATCATCCAAGTCTACTAGATCGCATATTGAATCATTATCGTAGTCAGTAGGTACAGATGATGCATCGTTTGGATCAGTGAAACAATCTAATTCATTGTCACCCATTTGACCGATAGGTCCGAGTGTCACATTAGTGTTCATGATATCGTTCCAACCATCGTTGTCATCGTCAAGATCTGCAAGGTCACCAGTACCATCACCATCTGAATCACAACATTCATTCGGATCAAGTGGGAATAAGTCGTCTAGATCTAGAACTCCATCACCATCAGAATCTAAATCTAAATCATCACAAATTCCATCAGCATCAACATCATCTGGGACACTAGTTGCGTTGTAAGGGTCAGATCCACAAGTAACTTCCATGTCATCATACCATCCGTCACCATCTGCATCTAATGTGAAGAAAGTAACTGTAACGTTGTAGTCAGTTCCATCATTACCTGTAAAGCCGCCACCCCAGTTTCTAACACCGATTTGGTTAACGGAATCACCGAAGTAACTGTTAGTTTGGTTAGTTGACCAACATTGTACTTGCTGACCGTAATATGTTGGCGAGATAGTAGTGTAACTACCATCCGTATAGAGATCTAATAACATCCATACACTGTATCCTGAATTATAATATTGGACTTCATCATGAGATATACAAACTTCGTAGCCAAAGTTAGCAGGCACGTCGAATGTGTATCTGTCAGTTGTATCGACAGTTCCATGATTCCAACCACTTACATCCATTGATGAAGTTCCTGTAGTATTGTTAAGAACAGGTGTATTGTAATCATTCAGATGAATTGCATCACCAAGTCCGGATCCTGCATCGGCTCCAGAATTAGCATCGTCCTGCACACCACCTTCAAGTCCTGAAAGGTCAAGGAACTCGAAATCCATAGTGTAAGTTAGATCAACTGCGCCATATGTATAAATTCCAAGAGTTAACCATCCACCAGTTGTAACCCATAGACCTGATATGTGGTTAATTGTAGGTATATTGCCAGCTGCACTGTTGTAAGTGCTTGGTTGGGACACGTAATATGCACCGTTTGCAGGGTAACCACATGGCATAGTCTGAACTTGACACTTGTAGATATATGTGTATACAGATGTTGTACCTGCATCCCAAGTGACATTCCAGGACAAGTATTTACCTGAAGGGACTAATACATTGTAGTAATCTCTCTCATCCCACATATCTGAAATCCAACCAGTACATGTACCACCGGAATCATCAGCATCACCATTAGCATCTATTTGAGTACTAGAATTCAACCAAGTATTTCCTCCAGGATTTGTATAAACGTTATCAGATGCATCAACACCTGTACCGCAATCATCAGGATTTGCTCCTGGTTCGTTAGCAGGAGTAATCATAGTAATATCAAGAGTATATTCGCCACTTCCTCTATCAGTATTTACTGAGATGTAGAGGTTCTGACCACCATAGCTGTATGGAGCTGAACATGCTTCTGGATTATCGTTGTAAGAACTGCAAATAGTACTTAGACTACCGTATGTGTTAGCATATCGGACGAAAAGATCAATGTCATTCTGTACGGGGAATGTTACATCAACCGTCAAAGCATAACCTTGTGGTATGAAAATTTCATACATATCATACATATCATAACTGTCATGACCGTATCCAGTAAGCGTATTATTCATTGAAGGAATTAAACTTGCACCTGTTGGATAATAGCTACTATCTCCTGCATCAACTCCAAGACCAGCATCATTTTGATAGACGCTAGCTGCTGGTTCAACAGTAGCATTGTAAATTGACCACTCGATAGTATAGTTATGTTCTACGTCATCTGGTAGAGAGGCAACCATCACACGTAGCCAAACTGTTGATTCCTCAGTAATAGCATTGTTCCAAGAATATGATTCATTGGAAGCGACTGCTTGTGGGTTGAAAGTTGTAGAATAAGCTAATTGAGATGCATATCCCATATCCATATATTGGTAGAAGTAGAAATTTTCTCCTTCATCACCAGCTGTCCAATCAAGACGAGCCCATAGACCATGATATGCAGGGACTGTAAATTCGTACCAATCTTCATCATCGTAGCCATCACAAAGCATTCCTTGAATAGTTCCTGAAAGGCCCATTGAAGTCAAATCCATAGGAGATGCATCTGGGTCAGTTGTATCGTCATCAGCTGCGTCAAGTCCTGAACCAGCATCATCCTGAATTCCACATGGTGGAGGTACTGCAGGGTTTAGTGCCGCTGTAAGTAGGTAACCAGCCCATGAAGATGATGATCCCCATGAATAGTAGTCAACCATCACATAAACAGTAGTGTTAGTGTAAGCACCAAGGTCAATGAATTCACCGGGTGTACCTGTCCATGAAACATCAATCATGCTTGTTGAATCGGGGTTAGCCCACACATACATATCAAGATCTGCTGATTGTTCCCACTCAAGAGTCAGATTAGCTTCATAGCCTTCTGGAATTATTAGTGCCCAAAGATCACTTCCGTCAGAACTTCCAACCATCCCTGAGCCTTTGTCTACTAGGCTGAAGGCGTCACCAGTTAATACTCCAGTAAATGAACCTAAAACTGAACCAACAGATACTCCGAATCCACCATCACCCCAAGAGTCTGATTTAGTGAGGCTGTAAGTACCTGCGGCTGAGTAAGTAGCAACTGTACCGGTAAAACCAGTAGCCCAGTAGCCACTACTATCAATAGTACCGTCTGGCAGTGTAATCGCCATGCTGCTCTCTGATGGACACCATGAATCACAACTTGTAATGTCAACCTTAACAGTAGTTGTACCATCTAGTGTGAAAGTATCTGTTTGAGAGCTCCATGAACTTGGAGAATCAGGCATGTCTAAGATGACATCCAGAATATCTTGAGTAGCATCGCCAGCTTGGCCACCATCAGCAGGGAACACAGTAATATCTAGCTGATATTCATTATTCGAAGCATAATAGTAACAGTAGTAACAACTTGCTATAACCATCATTGGGTCACCTGCAAGATCGTGAGGGAAACTAACATAGTTAGCATATGACGATGCTGCGAAGTTGCAGTAATTTGCTCCTCCTGCATTACCCTCATCGGTACTCATGGACATTTCATATCCAGTTGAATAGTAACAGTAGCCCCATGAACCACCATACGACGAAGTAGGGTAGTAATAGTAACCTAATGCAGATGTTGGCCCCATAGCCAATCTGTAAGCGTAGTTATCATATGTACCCATACCTGTACCATTCCAAGAAATTGTAGCATACACTCCGTACCCAGCAGGTGCATCAATTATGAAAAAGTCGTTATTATCGTCACTAGTGGATGAATATCCAGTAGCAGCCATAGACCCAAAGTAAGTATTAGTTTCATTAACACCCGTCCAATCGAAATCATTGGTCAAATCTATACCAGTGGCATAGGTATTCCCAGCATCCGTACCACGGCAGGCATCGTTACCCAAACATGGACTCGGAGGAGCTTCTAGAGCTATCTTCTCGTCCATCATTTCTGGAGGTTCAATATTGATGTCCGCAAGGGGCACCATAACTGAGGCAATCATCAAAAGGGCAAGCGTAACAGAGCGGAGGGTGTTGCTTTGCATGGGTATCACTATCGTGCATCACACGATGAAAAGGATATAACAATACCGACAGATGCTCATTAGAACACTAATATTATGCAGTATCTGTGAAAATATATAAAATGACGTATTGAGGCCATATGTAATTGTTTTAGTATCGAAATAAGTACTTGATTTCCAGATTAAGTGAAAAATAACAATTCAAGGTTTCTCCGAATGAAAACTCACGGAATAATTTGTTAAAAAAACATTATATTAATCTTGAATTTTTTCCCATGATTCGTCATCTCTTTCAACCCATGTCCCAATCCCTTCACCAACATATTGAAGAGGGTCTGAGTCAGTATAATCTCCACCTGGGGGTAATCCTTCCCAACTAGAGGCTATTTCCGGTGTTTTTACGATCTTTAATTGAGGCTCAAAACCAGGTGGCGGTGGCGGTGGCGGTGTAGCCTCCGGCATAGGTGGCATCTCTGGAACCTCATCAGGCATCGGTGGCATCTCCGGCATAGGTGGCATCTCTGGAACCTCATCAGGCATCGGTGGCATCTCCGGCATAGGTGGCATCTCCGGCATAGGTGGCATCTCTGGAACCTCATCAGGCATCGGTGGCATCTCCGGCATAGGTGGCACCTCTGGAACCTCTGGCACATCTGGAGCTTCGAGGTTACTTTCCGTATAATCAGTCATATCGTACGCTTGAGTTTGAGTTTGCGAATCTTTCTTTTTAAATGTATAAACTAGAACTGAACCGCCAATCATACTTATTAGCAGAATTAATATCAAAAATGTAGTTACTGGATTTAAACTCATCTTATCCGTAATAGATAGAGGGTAGGCATTATCACCCTTACCATCGTTATTTCGGTCTTCCCATTCCAAAACATCATCAGGGAAAGCATCAACCTCATTCAGCCGATTATCCCCGTCTCTATCAGGGTCAAGTAAATCACAACTTCCATCACCATCGATATCACCAGGCACGGAATTACTAGATATTGGACTAGTAAGACACATGTCTTCAGTATTATCTGGCCACCCGTCACCATCATCATCATTATCTGCATTATCGCCCTGACCATCTGAGTCAGTATCTCTTTGCTCTGAAGGATCCATAGGGAATGCATCATCATAATCTAATTCCAAGTCATTATCATCGTCATTATCTACAAGGTCACAAATCCAATCCTGGTCAAAATCTAATGGGATTGAAGTACCATCTAGAGGGTCAGTGCCACAGTTTGGTTCATAAATATCAAGCCAGTTATCACCGTCATCATCATCATCAGAGTTATCCCCGATACCATCTACGTCAGTGTCATCCCATTCTGTATTATCCATAGGGAACATATCCAAGATATCTGTAACTCCATCATTATCATCATCATCATCCACTATATCACAAATATCGTCATTATCATAATCACTAGGGATTTGAACAGATGACATTGGATCAGTATTACATGAGATTTCATCAATATCTGACCAACCATCATTATCATCATCTAAATCTGCATTATCGCCAATACCATCATTTTCATTATCTGACCATTCAGAAGAGTCAAGAGGGAATGCATCATAAGCATCGGAAACCGAATCACCATCATCATCTATATCTAAATTATTACCAAATCCATCCGAATCTGTATCAAACCATTCAGTAGGATCAAGAGGGAATGCATCTATCAGATTAGGATAATTATCTCCATCCATATCCCCATCCATCAAGTCACAAGAACCGTCCCCATCGAAATCAGAAGGAACTGAAAAAGAATCCAAAGGGTCAGAATCGCAGGTTATTTCGATATTATCACTAAAACCATCACCATCATCATCAGCATCTGCATTATCACCTACACCATCATTATCTGAATCATACCATTCTTCATCGTTCATTGGGAATGCATCGGAAATATCATCATAACCATCATTGTCATCATCCTCATCTAAAGAATCACATGTTAAGTCATTATCATAATCTGATGGTATACTATTTGCCAGTAGTGGATCAGAACCACAGGAATACTCAGTCAAATCATCATAACCATCATTATCATCATCTGAATCGGCATTATTACCGATATTATCGTTGTCTGTATCTTCCCATTCCGATGCATCGAGAGGGAATGTATCATTGACGTCATCATAAGAATCCCCATCGTCATCACTATCTAATGGATCACAAATACCATCATTATCAGTATCTACAGGAACGCTATTATTATCTTCAGGGTCACTACCACAATCATTTTCAATTGTATCATAGAAACCATCTCCATCAAGATCGAGACTGAAGAACCACCAAGACATTCCATAATAACCTGCACCTGAAGTCGCACGGACTTGAACTAAAACATCCATTCCCTCTACAATCATTCCAGGATAAGTACCGGAACCGTTTGAGGTGACATATTCGGGGTTAAAAGTAGATGAATAATCAATAGTAGCCGCTTGATCATCAGCTAGAATAACTTGAAAATCTACTTCAGATGAATTAAACCATACTGATATTGCAACACCATGGCCCATTGGAACAGTAGTTTGATAGTTGTCAGTAAGGTCATCATTTAATGAGCCCCAGCCAGTGAAGCTGTTGTTAACTAAAACTGTAGTAATTGACAAATTAGAAGGATTAAGATAGTCGTTTGAGGCATCTCCACCTAAACCAGCATCATCTTGGTTATTGACAGGTGCATTAGACATATTGTCGAAAGTGAATGATAAATTATAGTCATGTGAACCAGTATTAGTCCCATATGCGAAAACTCTGAAAAATAAGTCACTCCCTCCATAATTATTCACGGTGACAGTCTCAGGATTAGTAAACCAACTGTAAGTAATGACTGCCCCCGAGCTATCATAAACTTCTAAATCTAGATCGGCTGTAGAATTCCAACCTAATGATGCAAAAACTCCAAAATAAGCAGGCATAGACACCTTGTAATAATCATCAGTATCACTAGTATAAGTGACATCACCCCAAAATGACATATTTGTAGCATTCAGTAGCATTGCAGTCGCTGCAGTATTCCCTGCATCATTACCAGTTCCAGCATCATGTCCAGAAGTGCCGTTACCTGTACCTCCGCCACCGCCGCTTCCGCCGGTCGAGAATATCCAAATTTGCATAGTATATAGGCCACTACCAGTCCATTGATCAATGCGAATATACACAGTAGTACCACCAACATTTGTCCCATTAGAGCTCACATCATCAGTAGATGTTGTAAGACTGGAATCAATCGTACCACCACTACTAGAGTATAGGAAAAGATCGAAATCAGCACCAGAAGAAGGAGTTAATTGTACTGCTAATCCCGTATTATTAGACATATTAATAGAGTAATAGTCATCAATATCCCCAGATGTACTTAAATTCCCATAATAAGTTGCATTAGATGCAGGTATATTAGTAGCTGTAGAGATAGAATCACCGGCATCTCCTCCAGTCCCTGCATCATTACCTAATACAGGAAGCGCGATCATACTTAACATCAATATTGAAACTAAAATTGAGGTTCGCTTTTGACCAATCATATATGACGGAAGGTATCTCTTGATTTTAAGTCTCTCCGATGAAAGAAATTAATATTTGTAGAATCCTTCACCTGATTTCCGGCCCAATTTACCTTCTTCGACCATTTTAACTAGTAATTGAGAAGGAGCATATTTGTCATTTCCAAAGCCCTCATGAAGAACATTCATGATATGTAAGACAGTATCATTCCCAATTAAATCTGATAGTGCTAATGGACCAATAGGATGATTCATTCCAAGCTTCATTATTCCATCAATTGCCTCTGGTTCCGCAACTCCTTCTTCGAGTGCTAAAATCGCCTCATTAATCATGGGACAAAGAATTCTGTTAGATATGAAACCAGGCGAATCATTACAAGAAAGTGCAGTTTTACCCATTTTTTCTGCTGCATTAACTACAGCAGCATTAACTTCATCAGAAGTATTGCTACCATTAATAATCTCTACAAGTTTCATAATAGGAACTGGATTCATGAAATGCATACCAATTACCCTATCTGGACGATTAGTTGCACTGGCAATAGCATCAATGCTGATGCTGGAGGTGTTAGTGGCAAGGATTGTTTCAGGTTTACAAAAGGAATCCAACTGTGCAAATAAATCGGTTTTGTAGGAAAGAACTTCAGGAATTGCTTCAACAACAAGGTCTGCATCAGCAGCAGAAGAATTTTCAGTAGATATATTAATTCTCGAGATAGATTGTTGAGCTTCTTCCTCAGTCATCCTACCCTTAGCAACTAATTTACTGAGGGATTTTTCAATAGTTAGCATACCTTTTTCTACAAATTCTTGTTTAATGTCGATCATTGTAACTTTGTAGCCTGCACAGGATGAAACTTGTGCTATACCATTACCCATTTGGCCAGCACCAATAATTGCAATATGTTCGATTGTCATGTATGTTCGAATCGACATTAAGGAATTAGTCTTGTCCTTAGTCTAGGTCAATTATATCCTTATCATCGTCGTTAGAAATCGTATAAATGCTTTGATTCTTCTCCTTCCAAGCATTCAATTCATCCATTTCCGGCAACTCTTCATTAACACTATTCCAGTCTATTTCTTCCTCTACTGAAGTAGGCTGGTCAAGTAGTTCATTTATTTCATCAAAAGATTGTTCAAGTGATAATAAATTCTTATTATTTAGCTTTCTTTGTCGTAGATTACTCCGTAGCATTACCGTAGCACTGATAAGCATTAGGCCACCTAATAACCCTCCAGAGAAATACCAAAGCATAGGACCTTGGTTCTTTGCATCATCGATAGCCCAGTCAATCCAATCTTGATTAATTACCTCTATTAAATAGCTGTTCCTATTGTTCACTGCATCAGTAGTCATACCTTGAATAATATGCTGGCCAATAGTTTCTTGAACTGAAATTTCTAGAATGAAAGTTCCAGATGAATCACAAATAAATTCTTCTGTTTCAATTACACTCCAAATCATAACATAAGCATTAGCTTCACATTCTCCTTCAATCAACTTGACTGGATCCAATGTAGAATTACGACTACTATTCTGTTCAAATGTCAGAACTGGAGCTATAGTATCACGAATTATATACAGTTCGTAGACATCTACTTTATCCAATGCTTCAATTTCAATCACATATTCGTTAAGACCTTCTACCAAATTAAAATCAAGTTGAACATAAAGTGCTCCAGGAGTAATTAAAAATCTATCCTCGTGATTTAGATTCTGCCACCAAATTTCCTGATCAGGTCCTCTTGTGATTACTGATGTGACGCTATCTACTGTAGTCAAACTACCATTCCATTGAGCATCCACATTTGTTTGATAAACTGACTCATCAAGAACATATAACTTGCAATCAACAAGAGTATTTTCGTTGTACTGACCTTCTGTCGCATCATATGCAACAATACAGAATTCATGAGCCCCAGTCGATTCAAGAATCAAACTCGAAGTCCCTTCAGTAGCTTCCCATTCATTTAATTGAACACCATTATGAGTGAAATAAGCATGTACAAATTCATCTGATTCCCAAGTCATAATTTGGCGATGATCAAGCAATCCGCTACCTACTGAGGGAGCTAAATTCCAATCAATTACAGGTAATGTACGGTCTAATTTTAAATTCCATTGTTCGCTTGCTGAGTTATCTGCCCAGTCCCTTAGTTCCAGTGTAACAATGTAATTACCATCAGAGATATTAGATAAATTCATTCCGACCTCAGTAGTTTTTGTTTTATTAAATGTCAGATTATCAGTCACTACAATAGGGGGCATTTCAGTACTTGATCCGCATTTATTTAAATTGTCTAAAGAATTAGAGAATTCTGATGAAATGTTAAGGCACCATTCTTTGACATCTACTGACATATTAAGGCCAAAAGTTGAATCAGTGATATTTAGAACGTTATACATGTCATTGAAGGTATTACGATAGCTATTTTGGTCATCAATATAAAACGATTCTAAAATTGGTATTTCGGAATCAAAAATAACCATATGACTGCTGGATATGCTATTACCAGCAGCATCTATAGAGGTAATAGTGAATTCATTATCTTCAGGTACCAAGTAGTATGCATTAGAGATACCATCTGATGAATAATCAAGACCAATCTGACTAGAGATTAGGCTTACCGTCCAGTTAGCAAAACCGTATTCATCAAAATTCAAAATACGAGAGTCATCTTGGAAAACAATGGCTTCAGGTTCAGTTTGAATAATCAAATTAACATAGGGTTTGTTGGTTATTTCAGGGACTCCATAAATGAATAATGGTGGAGTTGTAATATCGTAATTAACAGATAACCAAGATTCATCGAATAATCCAGCCCTATCGGTTATATTAACCCCATAATCATGCCACTGCTCAGATGAAGGTAAACTTGAATTAATCCATACTTCCCTAAATGAAATATTTTCAGGCATAGCGAAATGATTCCCCGAATTCCAAATTTCTGTCAAATTATGATAGGTGAAAGTAGTATCTATTGCCTCTACTGAATCAGCGGATGGAATTGTAGTTTGGTTATTTATAGGATACCAATTTAGGTCATCTAAACTAAATCCAATCCCAGTATCAAGAGCATAGATTTCAATCGGTATTAACTCATTTGTCTGAGTTAAATTTTGAGGAGTTGAAAACTCAACTAGAGGGGCTAATTCCAATAATTCATAGCTGTAAGGGAGTTGTAACTCTATACCTCCAACAAGAGTGATAACAACTTCACCATGCCAAAGACCTGCAGTATCAGGCCTTTCATATGCTAGATTAATCTGGTGAGCACTAGAAGGGATATTCCCTGCTAATGTTTGTGAACCATTGGGCCAAATAGAGTTAATCTCAAGGTCGCTTAAGTCTATTTGATCCGTAATTACTAATTTTTCGCCACCAGTCATGCTTATATCTATCCAAAATTGAACTTCACCTGAAACAGAATAACCGTGTACTGCTACTGCATAAAGGCCATTTTCAACATCATTAAATTGTATATTTTCAGCCGAACTTCCCGTCCAAGAACGAGCTACTTCCTCACCTGATGAAAATATACCATCTTCATTTTCGTCATAGAATAAAAATAAATCTAAATCAGCGGAATCATAAGCATCCATAGATATACTCAATTCTGATACATCATCAAGTGTGAAGTTATGCCACCATGAGGAGGTCATTTTGTCATTGGAAACATCTTGATAGGCGGTTTCGTTATCAAAATTAATGGGTTGTGTCCAACCATAGGCAGATACTGATTCAACATCCATTGGCACAGTAGAAACTACATGAACAGCATCAACACCATCTCCATCAGACCAATCACCTATTGATTGAGAAAAACCACCCTCTTCCGCTGCAACATACCCCACAGATATGTTCAGAGCGTTATCATTAGTAGAAACACCGTGTAAAGCGGTATGAAGGACCATTTGGTGTGTTCCAGCCAATGCTGGGACAGTGAAAACCTCTCTTGAAGTACCAGTATAGGTACCCCAATTATGTGAACCACTGCCTGCATGATTATTGATAGAACGAGAGGTGATACTGAATGTAGAATCACCATAGGCGTCGGGATCATCAGATGAGTAACCATGAGGAGTTTCGTCAAGCCATAATATATCGATATCAGTGTATGGATTATCATCCCAATCTACGTCAAGGATGACTGTCCCTCCAGTAGCCCACTCAGTAGGCCAATCAACAGTTAAGAAACGCCAATCTCCACTCTCTGCGCGCCAGTTCCATCTTGTAGCACCACTAATCCATTCTTCATCATAAAGAGTCTGATTTGAAACATTTCCATCTAGAGGTTTAGGAATTATCTCAAAGGGACCTGACCAAGGTACATTCGTCACTATAGGTAATGTCCAATTACGATGAGAAACAAGAGATGGAGTACCATTTATGTAGTGATATGATTCAATCAGAACACCATGTTGATGAAGTCCTGGTTCTGCATCAAGAGGAACTTGTACATTCATCTGTATAGTATCAGTTTCATTAGCATGAACCACCATATTGTGAGTTATTGATACCCAGTCATCAGTTAAGCTTCCGAAAGCAGTCCAATCGACTTCGATTCTAACGGGTTCATCGGATTGGTCACCATTATAATTCCATACGCCGAGGAATATCCCATCTCTTGCATCCTCAAATGGATTCCCGACCCTAACTTCGGCATTCGGTCCATTGGACCGCCAATTTGTGACCTCTTCTAATTCATCAGATTCAGTCCAGTCATCAGAATCTACCATTGAGTCATTATCAAAGTCTTCAACATATACCCCATCTCCATCGTTATCACTCCACCTATAAATCTGTAAAAATACCCTTTCTTCACTACTTCGATCCATATTCGAATCAAAAGCAGAATATTCTATAGTTGCTCTAGCACGAAGTTGTCTGGTTTCATCTGGTAGAGAATAAATACTATCAGGTATATGTAGAGGAATCAGTAAATCAGGTCGGTCACTTTGATGACCATCCCAACTATCATTGACACCATCTTCACTACCATTACCAGTACTATTCCATACACGTACTTCATGTCGAAGAGGTTCGAAAACAGTAGGAGTATATCTCAACATAACATCAGAATTACCATGATTAGTAAATTCTAAATCAACCGACTGAGACTCACCGGGGAACATATAATTGATATTTGCATCTCTATGTTGGCCCTGAAACGTACCACTATTCCATTGAGCAGGACTTAACCACCAACTACCATTATCCCCTTCTAAAGTAGATACTGCGCGTGAGGCATTAAACCAACCACCACCTTGAATAAAAGGTTCATACCCTCTATCATCGGATGTCGATAAAACGAAATCTCTAAGAGTTTGAGAATCGGGATATTCACCTTGAGTTTCTTGCCATGCTTCGGCTACTAGAGCGAGTAGCCCCGCAGCTACAGGAGTTGCTAAACTAGTTCCGCCCCAAGATGTCCATGCAGAATTAGCATCATTCCTAAGATTTAGAGGTAAGTCACCGGTTGCAGACCAACCTACAGAGACTATGTCAGGATCCATTCTACCGACTACATTAGGGCCTCTATTAGACCAAGGAGCATTCTGACCCCAAGAATCACTAGAACGAGAACTAAATGCACCTACTGAAAAGACACCATGAGCCGCACCCGGAACCTTAGTAGTGCCAAAACCATGCCCACCATTGCCTATTGCAACAGAATATGATGCTTCATCGTTATAGACTCTAGTCAACCAATCCAGATAGAGTGAATAACCATCTGCTCCAGATTCATCAATACTAGAATAACCAAAGGAAAAAGAACCGATATCTGCTTGATCAAATTTAGTATCCGTTTTCCCATCATTTCCTTCTGCAATCCACCTCCAAGCATCTAGTGAATTACCACCAGAATAATGGTTTCCTATGGAGGCAATTGTGGCATTGGGAGCCATACCTAATACTCGACCATTATCTACTTCTCCTTGAGCTGAAATAGCACTAGCACACAAAGTCCCATGATTCCCTGAATCTAACATAAACAAGGTGAGATTACCTGCTCCTGCTATACGATTTTGATAACCATGCCTAATTGAATATGTTTCACCATAAGGTAAACCATTAACACCATCCGAAACCCAATACATTAATCCACCAGAAATATCCCATAGACCATCACCATTAGTATCGATACCAGTAGTTTCAGATCCAGGTCTCATAGCTTTCTCACCAGTGAATTTACCATCTACATCCATATCAACATATACTGTTTCATATATGCCTGAAATATTCTCATCAATAACAATAATTGGCACATCAGTACCAACCTTTGAACGTAGAGTAAAGTCAGGATGTTCACCTAAGTGGTAGACGCCAGACTGAGAGCTTACAATACCAGAAATATTGTACCCAGATATATCCAATAAATTATCAGAATTATTATCATAATCTAGAATTGATGTATCAGCATACCAAGAATTAGATGACTCAGGATATGACTGACCATTTACAAGATAGTTATACATGCTATTATGATCAAACATCATTGGCCATCCTGACCAATCTGAACGTGGATCATCAACACGAGCTTGCATACCATCTAAATCCGGGTGAGCAAAATCTACACCAGTATCTGCAACCGCTACTACTATGCCCTCACCGGTATATCCTCTATCCCAAGCGTCATTGACACCGTGTATTTCACCCGATCTAACTGTATCAGGTTCAAATTCAGGTTTCTCAAATGGCATCGTATCATATGGCTCAGGGTTATTTTGAGCGTCTAATATCGAAATTACCCCTGGAATACTTGGTAACTTGTGGAAAATTTCAGAAGATAACCAAAAAGTTCTATGATTAATCTCACCAGAAGTTGGATCGAAAGCCTGGAAGGTTTCTCCATTTCTAGCCTCAGCTTGCTTATCTAATGCATTATTCTGTAATTGCCAAAAATTAAGTTCAGCAAGTGACCAAGTAATTACTGTAACACGTACCTTATCTTCACCTGATTCAACTCTGGAGAATAAAGTATCTTCAATCCAAGGATTACCAGGAGATGGGAAAGATGGTATCACCGTATCAATAGTGACACCAAGAATTTTCTCATTCGAAACATCTGAAACCTGTTTTTCAGCGTCTAACATTAGAGTGATTGAAGAGGTCAACATGAGGAGTGCTAAGACTACTGCACTACGTTGAGCCATATTCCTTGCGATATTGTCGATGACTTGTATTTACCGGCCCCGTGTCCCGTCATAATCAAAGAGGATGAGTTGTTCGATGAGCCCACTAGTCCCGTAGTGTAGTGGTCCATCATGGAGGATTTTGGTTCCTCCGACCCTGGTTCGAATCCGGGCGGGACTACCAAAAAAGCAACTATTCATCTATTTTTTCTGGCATTTTAGCTAAATCCCGAGTGATGTTTTTTTGATGACTTTCTAATGTCCCACCACCTATCTCAAGAAGTTTAGAGTCTCTCCAAAGTCTTTCGACTACATATTCTCCAACATAACCATATCCACCCATCACCTGAATCGCTCTATCTGCGATATTTTTTGCAGCAGTAGTTGCATAGAGTTTGACACCATCAGTATCTAATCGATTTCCTGATTTGGATAAATCAGTGTTTCTTGCAGTATCATAAACATAAGATCGCATAGCCCTATACTCTGCCCAAGATTCACCTATATGGCGCTGTATCTGACCAAAATCCCTAATTTCTGAACCAAAAGCTTCCCTCTCTGAGGCATATTTATTCATTGCTGAAAGACTACGACGAGCGATACCCAGAGCCATTGCAGCCAGGCCAATTCTTTCGATTTCTAAATTTCTCATCATATGAACCATAGATTCTCCTGGCCCCCCTACTATATTCTCGGGAGGAACAATACAGTTGTCAAATACTAACTCAGCAGTATTAGAGGCTCTCATACCTGTTTTATCATAAATTTTCTGTCCTACTGAAAAACCGGGAAATCCTTTTTCAACGAGAAAAGTAGTAATT
>Ga0308013_10000739_pt1 | contig 16343 bp, 15 predicted proteins | sample Neamet181_FD_203131 | JGI IMG/M metagenome (GOLD analysis project Ga0308013, IMG submission 203131) | Marine microbial communities from water near the shore, Antarctic Ocean - #181 | ecosystem: Environmental > Aquatic > Marine > Unclassified | place: Southern Ocean | collected 2014-07-25
TATAATTCTTTTTAAACTATATGCAACACCTCTTACTAATCCATGTTTTTCCAATGAGACATTACAGTATTCCGAACAAGTAGGAAAAAATCTACATCTTTCGCCCAGTAAAGGAGAAATAAAAAAGTTATAAAATTTTACAAACAATAAAATTAAAAAAATTAAAAAATTTGACAACATAGACTCAGAACTTCTCAAAGCTTTTTTGCATTGTCGAAAATAAAATTTTATAGTCTTTTTCATAGGCTTTTGATTTTCCAAAAACTATATAAGTATAATTAGTATTAATTGCACCTTTTATTTTTAAAAGTTTATGTACTATAGCTTTCAATCTACGTCTTATTTTGTTTCTTTTTACAGCATTACCAATTTTTTTTTTCATAACAAAACTAATATGCAATAAATTTTTATTTTTTGATGAAATAAAATTTTTTGCTGCAAAAATAGAAAAAAAATCAGAATGATTTTTCTTTTCTTGTAAAGCTAACTTGAAGTGATTATTTTTTTTTAGACTTTCTAGCTTAATCATCAAAATTAAGTCGAGATAGTTTTACGTCCTTTGGCTCTTCTTCTCGCAATCAATTGTCTGCCAGCTTTTGTAGCCATTCTGGACCTAAATCCATGTCTTCTTTTTCTCACTAAGTTGCTGGGCTGATAAGTTCTTTTCATAAAATAGCAATCGTTATATAGTTAATTATATTAGATAAGTACAGCTAAAACAAACAAATGAATTTAAAGTTAAAATTGCTTCTAGGGACCACATATCTTATTTGCTTTTCTGCTCTAATGTTCATTATTTTTTCAAATTTTGATTTTAAAGATTTTTCTGACATTAACTTTTTTAAAAATAATCAGCAATTATTAAATGATTTTAAATCAAAAAATACGTTTTTACTTTTAGTTTTTTTTTCAATCTTCAGTATTATTTGGGTTTTATTACTAGGCTTCGGAACCCCTTTGGCTTTATTTGCAGGTTTTGTATTTGGCAAGTGGATAGGGACTCTAGTATCAATTGTGTCACTTTCAGTAGGAGCTACTTTGCTGTATAGTCTAGCAAACTTCTTTTTTAAAGATTTCATTAAAAAAAAATTGTCTAAAAAAATAGAAAAGTTTATTGATTTATTTAATAAAAATGATTTTTTATATTTTACAATATTTAGGTTTACAGGAGGAGGAATGCCATTTGCGGTTCAGAATGTTTTACCTGTACTTTTTAATATGAAAATAAAAAAATATTTTTTTTCAACTTTATTAGGCTTGGTGCCAGGCATATTTGTAGTAACTTCATTAGGAGACGGTGTTGGAAATTTCATTGATAAAAATGACTCAATACTTTGGAGTGAGCTAATAAAAGACCCAGAAATATATTTTCCTATTCTAATTTTTATTGTAATTTTAATATTAGCAATATCTATCAATAATTTTTTTTTTAATAACAAGCGTTCCAAATAAAGGTTTAAAATTTGATCAAGAATGTATTCACCGTGGAGTTAAAAAATAATTTATATTCAGAAACTAGTCCCTATCTCCAGCAGCACAAAGATAATCCTGTGTACTGGCAGACGTGGAAAAATGAAGTGCTCAATTTTGCTAAAATAAATAAAAAACCAATCTTATTAAGCATTGGTTATTCAAGTTGTCATTGGTGTCATGTAATGGCTCATGAAAGTTTCGAAGATGAAGAAACTGCAAATCTTATGAATAAATATTTTTTGAATGTAAAAGTTGATCGTGAAGAAAGACCAGACATAGATTATGTTTTTCAAAGCTCGTATCAACTTTTTAATCAATCAGGAGGTGGTTGGCCTTTAACAATGTTTTTAGATGAAAATGGAATACCCTTTATGGCTGGTACATATTTTCCAAAAATAAATTCACACGGCCTTCCGTCATTTAAGGAAGTTATTTCAAAAACAGGAGAAGCTTATATCGAACACAGAGAGGAGATTATTAAACAGTCTAATATTATATCTAAGAGTTTAGAACTAAAAAAATCATTGGTCTTGAATCAAGATCTTGAATCAATTTTATTGACTATCATTTCAAGTCTGGACGAAACAAAAGGTGGATACAAAGGCTCTCCAAAATTTCCAATATTTAACATATATGATATTTTATTATTTTTTTTTAATAAAACTAAAAAATTAGATTATTTAAGACCTGTAGAATTAATTTTAAAACAACTTTGTTCACAAGGAATATACGATCACGTAGAAGGAGGAATATCTAGATACACTGTAGATGAAAACTGGTTAATTCCCCATTTTGAAAAAATGCTATATGACAATGCACAATTTGTTTTGTTGCTAGCAAAATACTTAAAAATAAAAAAAAATGAGTATTTTGAAAAAAAAATCTTACAAACAATAGATTTTATTAACACAAACTTTATTAATTTAGAAAAAAAATTATTAGGATCCGCTTACGATGCTGATAGTGACGGAGAAGAAGGTAAATACTATGTTTTTAGTTATAAAGAATTAATAAAAATTAAAGATATAGATCAATATTTTGAAATTCAGCCAGAAGGTAACTGGGAAAATAAAATAATTCTAAAAGAAATAAAATCGGCCCCTGAAATAATTATTCTTGAGCTAAAAAAAATTCGAAAAAAAAAAATTAAACCATTTTTTGACAACAAAATTCAATTGGATTTAAATTGTATCTGGGTCAGCGCTTTAATATCTGCAGAACAGGTGTTACCAAATAATAATTTTTTGGAAATTGCTGAAACTTATTACAATAATTTAGAAAAATTTTTTCTTAACAAAGAAAGGTTACGACATACAATACTAAAACCAGAAGTTTTTTTAGAAGATTATGCATATAGTATAGCTATGTCTTTAGATCTTTACGACCAAACCTTAAAACCTAACTACTTATTTAAAGCAAAAGAATTATGTAAAGTAGCAATAGAACTTTTTTATGTAAAAGAAAAATCAATATTTCAAAAGAATATAGTAGCTACTAACGATCTCTTTCATAAACCGATAGACATTAGTGACGGTAATATACCTAATGGTAATTCAATTATGTTATTAAATTTTTCTAGATTAAAAATGAGAAATGAGGCTACAAAGCTTTCTAATAGCTTAAATGGGTATTTAAACATTTATAGATCGTTAATGGCAAGCTCTTTAAAATCAATTGATTATTTTAATACGATAGATGCTAATAAAAATTGTACAGAGGAAGGATGCTTGATTGAAAAAAAAGATTAAAAAAAATCAAGAAATTATTCCTTGGCTTATTTGGTTAGCTTTAGTAATTTTTTGGAATTTTGGTTACCCAGAAGCAAAGCCTATTTACGACATCTCAATCGCTGTTGTTTTGTCGTTAGTCTTTATTCTAATAAAAAAGATAAAATAAATATAATATTATTAAGCTAAGTCGATTAACTAACCAATTCTTGTGTATAAAATACTCTTTCTGGCGACCCGTACAAGAATTTCCTAAAATTAGAACTACTACCTTATTAGAGACTTGCATAATTTCTAGCAACGAAGTAAAATTACAGATATTTCAGGAGTTCAAATGGGTATTCACTACGACTATAAATCTACAAGAAATGAGAAGGCCATGAAAAAAGAGGCCAAAAGAAAAGCTCGTATAGAAGAAAGAAGAGCTAAAAAAGGTACTGATTCTCAAAATGATAGTGAAAAAAAAATGCACGATTTAGATAAGCCCATCACTCTTGAAGATCTAACAAATCCTGATAAAGAATAATTAAAATGAGCAAAGAACGAGTTAAAACAAATGCTCAGCTTATTAAACGTAAAACTGCCCTAAGAATTAATTTAAAAAAAAGAAAAAAATTTAAAGAAAAAATTAAAAAAATATGAGTGTACTTTCAGATAAATGGATTAAAAAAATGACCAAAGAAACGGGCATGATTAAACCCTTTGTCTCAAAACAGATTAGAAAAGGTAAAATATCTTTTGGTCTATCTTCGTATGGTTATGATGCTAGAGTTTCGAATGAGTTTAAAATCTTTACAAATGTAAACTCAGGTATTGTAGATCCTAAAGTATTTAAGAAAGAAAGTTTTGTTACAAAAGTTGGAAAAGAGTGCATCATACCACCAAATTCTTTCGCTTTAGCCAGAACAATGGAATATTTTAAGATACCCGAGGATGTACTTGTCATTTGTCTCGGTAAATCTACCTATGCTAGGTGTGGAATTATAGTTAATGTTACTCCTCTTGAGCCAGGCTGGGAAGGGCATGTAACATTAGAATTTTCTAACACAACTCCATTACCAGCGAAGATATATGCTAACGAAGGAATTGCACAATTTGTATTTATTAAAGGTAATGAGAAACCCGAAGTAACTTATGCAAATCGAAAAGGCAAGTACATGAAACAAAGAGGCGTTACTCTTCCTAAAGTTTAAATCCAATTATTGTTGATGCAAAAACTTATCATCAAAGGTAAAAAAAAATTATCAGGTTCTATAAATATTTCTGGGTCAAAAAATGCTACTTTACCAATTTTAGCTGCTTCTATTCTTACCAACAAACCATTAATTCTAAAAAACATTCCTCTAGTACAAGATGTTTACACAATGATAAACTTACTAAAATTTATTGGTTTAGGTATAGAAATTTCTAAAAAAAAAAATACTTTAAGTATTATAAATAATAGTAAATTAAAAACCGTAGCACCATATAACTTACTTAAAACTATGCGGGCTGGTGTTTTAGTTTTAGGACCTTTATTAGCTAAGTATAAAAAAGCCAAAGTTTCACTTCCCGGTGGTTGTGCAATAGGAACAAGACCAGTTAACTTACATCTATTCGCTTTAGAAAAGCTTGGAGCTAAGATTAAAATAAAAAATGGATACATATACGCGTCAGCTAAAAATGGATTAAAAGGAAATATTATAAAATTTCCATCTATTTCAGTTGGAGCAACAGAAAATGCTATTCTTGCTGCTGTAAGTGCAAAAGGAAAAACAATTATATCTAATTGTGCAATTGAACCAGAGATTCAAGATATGATACTTTTTTTAAAAAAAATTGGTTGCAATATAAATTTTATTGGAAAAAGAAAAATATTAATTATTGGCATTAATAATTTTAAAAATGCAACCCATCAAATAATTTTTGATAGAATCGAATTAGGTACGTACATAATAGCTGGAGCCTTGACAGGAAAAAAAATTATTTTAAAAAAAATAAATCCAGAAATCATAGACACAGAAATTAGAGTTATGAAAAAAATGGGCGTTAGAATGAAAGTGGAAAAAAATAGAATTACAGTTTATGAGTCTAAAAAAATTAATAGTATTAGCGTTAAAACCGAAGCTTATCCTGGTTTTCCAACTGATTTACAGGCTCAAATTATGGTTCTAATGTCAAAAGCCAAAGGTGTATCAAAAGTAAAAGAGAATATTTTTGAAAACAGATTTATGCATGTGCCGGAACTAAAAAGGATGGGAGCTAAAATAATTACCAAAAATAATATTGCAATTATTACAGGCCCTACTAATTTGTCGGGTGCTGAAGTTATGGCTACCGATCTTAGGGCTTCGGTGAGTTTAGTTTTAGCCGCTTTAGTAGCTGATAAAAAAACTATAATTAATAGAGTTTATCATTTAGATCGTGGATATGAAAACTTAGAAAAAAAATTAAAGAAATGTAAAGCTAGTATTAATAGAATATAAAATGAATGTAACAAATTTAAAATTATTAGCTTTGTCAGATAAGGATTTAAGAGTCATAGCTGCACACCTACAAGATTCAATTGTTTCACCAAAAGATATTGCTAATTTAAAAAAAAATAGAATTTTTTTAATTCAACTGAATAGGTTTATGTGGGAAGATGTCGAAAAAGGGGTCTTTAGAAAAAACAAAAGAATAAGAACAGTGCTAAAATTTGACAATGTTATTAGTGTTTCATCAAAAAACATCAATACAAAAAATAATAAAAACTTTTTAGACTTTTTAACTATTGAAAGCAGTCTATTGCCTGATAGAAGCTATGAAATTAAGTTAATTTTTTCTGGAGACGCAGTAATTAAAGTAAACTCAGAGGTGATTGACGTCACATTAGACGATCAAGGGGCTTCATGGGAAAGTAAAACAGAACCAAAACATAACTTTTTATAATGCTTAAACTACTTAAATCAAATCAAAAAAATTTTCTAACAAAATTGGAATTTATTTTAGAAAAAAGAAAATTTACAAATCCCAATATTGACTCAAAAATAAAATCTATAATACAAGATATTAAGAAAAATAAAGATTTAGCTTTAATTAAATATGAAAAAAAATACTCAAAGTTTAAATATATTTCATTAAAAAATATCAAACTTAAAAAAGAAGAAAAAAATAAAATAATAAAAAAATTAGATAAAAAAACAAAAAAGTCTATTGATTTAGCTTATGATAGAATATTAAATTTTCATAAAAAACAGAAATTATCATCCTTTAGTTTCACAGATAAATTTAAAAATTCATTTTCTTATAAATCAAATGCAATAAATAAAGTGGGTGTCTATGTGCCAGGTGGATTAGCCAGTTACCCAAGTTCAGTATTAATGAATTGTATTCCTGCAATAGTTGCTGGTGTAAAAAATATATATATGACTACACCATCTATGGGTAAAAATTTAAATCCAGCAGTAATATATGCTGCAAAAAAATGTAAGGTCAAAGAAATTTATAAAGTAGGTGGGGCCCAAGCTATAGCGGCAATGGCTTATGGAACTAAAATTATAAATAAAGTAGATAAAATCGTTGGCCCAGGAAATGCCTATGTTGCAACTGCAAAAAAACAAGTTTTTGGTGACGTGGGTATCGATATGATAGCAGGCCCCTCAGAAGTAACAATAGTTGCCGATAAGTGGTCCAAACCTGACTGGATAGCAGCTGATTTAATAGCACAAGCAGAACATGATGAAAGTTCGCAATCAATAGTTATATCTGACGACATGAAAGTTATTAATAAAATTAACTACTTTTTGTCTGAACAATTAAAATTATTACCTAAAAAAAAAATAGCATTTAAAAGCCTGAAAAATTTTGGTTTATCAATATTAGTTAAAAATAAAAAACTATTAATAAGTGCAATTAATCTAATTGCACCTGAGCATTTAGAAATTTTTACTAAAAATCCCAAACAAATCTTAAAGAATGTTACTAATGCTGGCTCAATATTTGTTGGTCAATATTCCCCAGAAGCTGTGGGTGATTATTTGGCTGGTCCAAACCATGTTCTTCCTACATCAGGTTCCGCAAGATTTTCATCGGGTTTGTCCGTATATGATTTTTTAAAAAGATATTCTGTAATAAAGATGAGTAAATCAGGTATTGAAAGATTAGGTGCATCAGTTATAAATCTAGCTAAATACGAAAACCTTGAAGGTCACGTAAATTCAATTAAAATAAGATTAAAAAAAGGAAAAAAATAATTGGCTAAACAAGAAACTTTAGAATTTAAAGGTAAAGTCACAGAACTTTTACCAAACGCAATGTTCCGTGTTAAACTTGAAAATAATCACGAAATTCTGGCGCATACGGCTGGAAAACTGAGAAAGAATAGAATAAGAGTTTTAGCAGGTGATAACGTTCAGGTGGAAATGACACCTTACGATCTAACTAAAGGTAGAATAACTTTTAGATTTTAGGCCTTGTAGCTCAGTAGTAGAGCAGTACCCTGAAAAGGTATGTGTCGTTTGTGCGATTCAAACCAAGGCCACCACTCCAAATCACGTATCATTATTTTTAAAAGTTGATAAACATAAATAATATGAAAGAAAATAATGGCATAGTTTGGTTAAGAAATGATTTTAGAACACTAAAAAATGACGCATTAGTATACGCCACTAAAAACCATAGTAATGTTTGTGCTTTTTATATTTTAAAAAAAAAAGATTTTAACAGAAGATCAGCACAATTCTGGTGGCTTTATCAATCTCTTAAAAATTTTAAAAAAAAATTAAATCAATTTAATATAAATCTTGAAATAGTTGAGGCTAATTCCTACAAAGAAATTTTTGAAAAAATTATAAGTAAAAAAAACTTTTCTATTTATTGGAACAAAGTTTACGAACCTGACTATTTACTATTTGATAAGAAAACCTCTATTTTACTGGAGTCAAAAAAAATTAATTTTAAAATATTTAAGGGAAATATTTTAAACGAGCCACATGAAATACAAAAAGGTGACAATACACCGTATAAAGTTTTCACCCCCTTTTGGAGAACAGCTGAAAAATTTTATCTAGACAAAGGGTTTAATAAGGAACAAAAAATTAAAATCAGAGATAAAAAAACTAATTTTTTAGATCAGTTAATAAATGTAGAATCTATATTGAAAAAAAAAAATTGGCATTTAAATTTTGAAAAACTTTGGGATCCTTCTGAAGAAATAGCTTTGAAAAATATAAAATATTTTATAAATAACGACCTTTCTAATTATGATAAAGATAGGGATATTCCAAGTATTGAGGGAACATCTAAAATTTCTCCCTACTTAGCATTTGGCCAGATTCACGTAGAAACTATTTGGGAAGAGTGTCAAAAAATTAAAGTTAAAAACAACGGTTACAGGAAATATATTAATGAGCTTGGCTGGAGAGAGTTTAGCCACAGTTTAATTAATTATTTTCCAAAGATGTTAATAGGAAATTTAAGAAAAGACTTCGATCATTTTCCATGGCAAGAAAATAAAAACAACTTAATTGCCTGGAAAAACGGAATGACAGGATATCCGATTGTTGATGCAGGTATGAGAGAATTATATAAAACTGGATGGATGCATAATCGAGTAAGAATGGTCACAGCTTCTTTTTTGGTTAAGCATCTTAGGATACATTGGCAAGAAGGTGAAAAATATTTTAGAGATTGCCTGTTAGATTTTAACAAAGCAAGTAATATTGCTGGCTGGCAGTGGGTTGCAGGTTGTGGCGCAGATGCGGCTCCATACTTCAGGATTTTTAACCCTATTCTACAAGGAGAAAGATTTGACCCATTAGGTAAATACGTAAAAAAATGGATACCAGAGTTATCTAATGTTCCCAAAAAATTTATTCATAAACCTTGGGAATTAAATGAAAAAATAGAAGGTTTTGAATTAGAAAAAACTTATCCTAAGCCTATTGTTATTCATGAAGAAGCTAGAAAAGCTGCTCTTGAGGCTTTTAAAAGTATAAAAAAAAAAACTATGTAGAACTACAGCAGTGTTTATATTTTTTACCTGAGCCACATAAACATTTATCATTTCTTCCAATTTTTTTAGTTGGAATAGGAAGTTGAGTTTTAGTTTCCTCCTCTTGATCTTTAATAACTAAATTTAGATTTAATAAAAATTTTACAACATCACTTTTTATCTTTTCTAAAAGACCTTCAAAAAGAACAAAAGCTTCTTTCTTAAATTCAGACAAAGGATCTTTTTGTCCATAACTTCTAAGTCCTATAACTTGCCTAAGTTGTTCAAGATATTGTAGGTGTGACCTCCAAGAAAAGTCTATAATTTGTAAAAAAATTCTTTTCTCAATGTTATTGTTTTCATCAACTCCAACTAAATTAATTCTTTCTTGATGTTTTGACTTAAAAAAACCTTTTAATTTTTTGACAAATTCATCTTCAGTTTTATTGGATAGCTCTAGTAGCTCGTTGTCATTTAATACATTTCCCGAAATATTTTTTACAGCATTTAAATAAACGGTTTTATCATTTGAGTTTCCATAATTATTTTTGAATTTGATTAAATCTTGCACCACTTCATCAAGAAAAGATTCCAAAGTTTCAGAAATATTCTTACTCTCAAGTATTTTAAGTCTTTGACTAAAAATTACTTGTCTCTGATCGTTCATAACGTCGTCAAATTTTATCAATGTTTTTCTAATATCAAAGTTTCTACCTTCAACTTTTTGTTGTGCCCTTTCCATTGCTTTATTGATCCAAGGGTGGTCAATTGATTCATTTTCTTTAAGTCCTAATTTTTTTAACATTCCATCTATAGAATTTGCTCCAAAAATTCTCATTAATTCATCTTCAAGACTAATATAAAAAATTGAACTTCCCGGATCTCCTTGTCTGCCAGATCTGCCTCTTAATTGATTGTCTATTCTTCTGCTTTCATGTCTCTCAGTGCCTACTATATAAAGACCACCTAATGATTTTACTTTCACTTTATCTTCTTTAATTTGAGACAACTCCTTCTGATTGTCTTCATCTCTAAAATCTTTATTGCCACCAAGCTGAATATCAGTTCCTCTTCCTGCCATATTTGTTGCTATTGTAATAGCACCAACCTTACCAGCTTCCGCAATTATTTTTGCTTCCTTCTCATGCTGTTTAGCATTTAAGACATTATGTTTAATTTTTTTTTCAATTAAATTTTTAGAAATTTTTTCTGATTTTTCTATGCTAGTAGTTCCAACTAATACGGGCTGTCCTTTAGCATGACAGTCTATAATTTTATTTGTTATGGCTAAGTATTTCTCTTTTTCAGTTCTAAAAATTTGATCATTAAAATCTTTTCTAATCATAGGTCTGTTTGTAGGTACTGAAATTACATTTAATCTATAGATGTCATGAAATTCTTCTGCCTCCGTCAATGCCGTACCTGTCATCCCGGATAGCTTTTGATATAAACGGAAATAGTTTTGGTAAGTAATAGAAGCAAGGGTTTGATTTTCTTCTTGTATTTCCACATTCTCTTTTGCCTCTATAGATTGATGCAATCCATCAGAGAATCTTCGGCCATCCAAAACTCTGCCAGTAAACTCATCAATAATTTGAACTTTGCCGTCTCTAACAATATAGTCAACATCTTTATCAAATAAAAAATTAGCTTTTAGAGCTTGATTAACATGATGCACGAGATCTAAATTCTGAGGATCATAAAAATTATTATTTTTTAAAATACCATGCTGCGTAGCTAATTTTTCAATTTGATCTATTCCAGCATCTGTCAGAATAGCATTTTTATTTTTTTCATCGATTTCATAATCTGGTTTTTGAAGTTTATCTATAAATTTATTGGATAATAAATAATAATTACTTTTATCCTCACTTCTGCCGGATATTATTAATGGAGTTCTTGATTCGTCAATTAATATACTGTCAACTTCATCTACAATACAATAGTGATGACCTCTCTGTACCATTTCAGAAAGATCATAAATCATATTGTCACGTAAATAATCAAAACCTAATTCATTATTAGTTGCGTAGGTAATATCACAACTATAATTTTTTTTTCGTTGTAAGTCGTCCAATTCATTAGTGATACAGCCTGTAGTTAGTCCTAAAAAATTAAATACTTCACCCATCCATTCCGAATCTCTTTTAGCAAGATAGTCATTAACAGTTACAATGTGTACACCTTTACCTGTCAAAGCATTTAAATAAGCTGGCAAAGTAGATACTAGTGTTTTACCTTCACCAGTTTTCATTTCAGCAATCCTTCCTTCGTTTAAAAAAATCCCTCCCATTAACTGAGCATCATAATGTCTTTCATTTAAAACACGGCTAGCGGCTTCTCTCACCAAAGCAAAACTTTCTGGAATTATTGAAGTTAAATTTCTACCATCCCGAAGGTTCTTTTTTAAAAGATGCGTTTTTGTTATAAATTCTTCATTATCTAGGTTTTTGAATTTTTGCTCTTGATTGTTAATTTCATTAACTAAGGGCTTAATTCTGTCTAATTCTTTTTGATTGCCAGACTTGAAAATTTTATTTAATGCTTTTGAAAATAAATTCATGTTAGTAGATTTGTAGCTTTATTTTTAATACTCTATATATGTATTTATAATTTAAATTAAACAAGAATTATGACGATAAATATAAAAAATTTCTTCGGATCTAGTAAAAAAATATCAAAAATGGGTGACTTCCAAGAACTAAAGCACATTGAGGGAGTGCAGGTGTCCGCTGTTTCAGCCAATCTTTATAAAAATGGAAGAGAAGATCTTTCTCTTTTCTATTTTCCAGGTGGGGCGAATTATGCAGTAGCTTACACAAAGAGTTCAATTGTGTCAGAATCAATAACCTGGAACAGAGATAATACAAAAAATAATATTAAAGCGTTAATTGTAAACACCAAAAATGCAAATACTTTTACCGGCACACAAGGCTTAGATAGCTTAAATGAAATATCAAAAGTATTAATTGATTCTTTGAATAACCTAGAAGTAGAAAATGGGTATCAAAAAAGTAAAGTTAAAGATTTATTATTTGCTTCCACTGGTGTTATTGGAGAAAAGTTTCCTGTTGAAAAAATTAGAACAAGCATTCAAAGATTAGTTGAAAATTTAAGAATTAATCAAAACAAGCTTATCTGGATAAAAATGGCTTCGGCTATTATGACTACTGACACTAAGCCAAAAGTAGCCTACGCAGAAATCAAAATTGGAGATAAGTTTGTAAGAATATCTGGAATTGCCAAGGGCTCAGGAATGATAGCTCCAAATTTAGCAACTATGTTTTCTTTTATTTTTACGGATGCAGATATTTCATCTGTAGTATTAAATAAATACTTAAACAAAGTTTTAGCTAATACTTTTAACGCCATAACTGTAGATAGCGACACATCTACAAATGATATGGTTGCAATATTTTCAACTCAAAAAATTAAAAGTAAAAAATTAAATGTAACCACAAGTAAAGAAGCAATAAAATTTGAAAAAGCTTTAAAAACTGTATGCTTAGATTTAGCTAAACAAATTGTAGTCGATGGTGAAGGAGCAAAAAAATTTATAACTATAAAAATTATGAATTCAGAAACAGAAGAAAGAGCAAAAAAAATAGCTTTTTCAATTGCAAATTCACCGCTTGTAAAAACTGCAATTGCAGGTGAGGATCCAAATTGGGGAAGAATTTTAATGGGTGTTGGTAAATCCGGTGAAGAAGTTGATCAAAAAAAAATAACAATTAAACTCGGTGATTTTACTGTTGCTGAAAAAGGAAAAATTTCAGAAAACTACGATGAAATAAAACTAAAAGAATATATGGAATGGGACGCAATTTTAATTACAGTAGATTTAAAACAGGGCAAAGAAGAATACGAGTGTTATACATGTGACTTTACTCACGACTATATAGATATAAATGCAAATTACAGAAGAAGTTAAATATTGAAATAGTCACTGTAATAACTATTATTGAGATTAGTTTTTTTTAGCGACTAAAATATAATTTACAGACATATTCTTAGTTTTTTTCCATTCCTGTGAAAATGGATTGAAACTTAATCCAGTTAAGTTAATTATTGAAAAATTTAAATCAGTAATTTTTTTTTCAAGTTCTTCAGGTTTTATAAATTTATTCCAATCGTGAGTACCTATCGGTAGCCATCTTAAAACATATTCTGCCCCAACTATTGCTTTGATATAAGAAGTCAGAGTTCTATTTAAGGTGGCAGTAAACATTATTCCTTTTGGTTTTAATAATTTGTAACAAGATTCTAAGTATAAATCTAAATTTTCAACGTGTTCAACCACTTCTAAATTTAAAATAATATCAAACTTATTCTTTGTATTTAGATTTTCTGGCACATTGTTTGAGTATGATATATTTAAATTATTTTTTTTTGCATGGGCTTTGGCTATATTGATATTTTTCTGAGAAGCATCAATGCCGGTCACATCAGCACCCAACCTTTTCATCGGTTCACTAATCAATCCGCCACCACAACCAATATCTAAAATTTTTAAATTTTTTAAAGGAGATTTATTATTTCTATTTATTCTAAAATAGTTCGAAACAATCTCTAGTATATATTCAATACGTATAGGATTAAACATGTGCAAAGGTTTAAATTTACCATTAATATTCCACCACTCTTCAGCTAATTTGGAGAATTTCTCAATTTCATCTTTATTTACAGTACTCATTATTCTATTCTACATCTTCTTGTTAAATTTCTAAATTAAGATATTTATAGCTAAAAATTAGATTTTATATATGGCAAAAATAGTTATTAAGTTTGGCGGTACATCGGTAGGAAATATCGAAAAAATCGTTGCTGCTGCTAAAATAGTTAAGAGTAGTTTAATAAAAAATAACAAAATTATAGTTGTTGTTTCAGCAATGGCTGGCGAAACTAATGAACTAATTAAACAGTCGGAAAAAATAAGTAAAAAATTCAATAAAAGGGAATTAGATGTTTTATTAGCATCGGGCGAGCAAGTAACTGCAGCTTTATTAGCAGGTGCTTTAAGCGATATTAAAGTTAAAGCCAAAAGTTATATGAGTTGGCAAATACCAATACTAACTAATGGAGATCAAAACAACTCAAGAATTATTAATATGCATATCGAAAAAATAAATCAGTTTCTCACAAACAAAGGTGTTGCTGTCATTCCGGGTTTTCAGGGCATTTCAAAAAATGGAGAAATTACAACAATTGGTAGAGGAGGTTCAGATGCTACAGCAGTTGCAATTGCAAAAATTTTTAAAACTGATTATTGTGAAATATACACAGATGTAGATGGTGTCTTTTCTACTGACCCAAAAAATTTTTCTAAGGCTAAAAAAATTAACAAAATTTCATACGAAGAGATGCTTGAAATGTCCTCTTTAGGAGCAAAAGTAATGCAATCATCGGCGGTTCAAACAGCTATGATGTATGATATACCGTTACACGTAAGATCTACTTTTTCAAACAAAGAAGGTACTAAAATATTTGGTTCAGAAAATATTGATTATTCTAAAACTATTACTGGAATAACTTATTCTAAAAATGATGCTAAGATCACACTTTTAGGTGTTCAAGATAAACCTGGAGTAGCAGCAGATATATTTGAACCACTAGGAAAAAACTCAATAAATATAGATATGGTTATTCAAAATATTTCACCAGATGGAAAAAAAACAGACTTAACATTCACAATAAAAAGAAATGATTTGAGCAAAGCAATTAAACTTATAAAATCAAACAAAAAAAATGTTAATTTTCAATCTATTAGTACAGATAAAAAAGTTTCAAAGGTATCGATTGTTGGCGCCGGTATGATAACTACTCCTGGTGTGACTTATAAAATGTTTAGAGCTTTGGCTAAAGAAAAAATAAATATCTTAGCTATATCAACATCTGAAATAAAAATATCTGTAATTGTTAGCGAATCCAAAACCACAAAAGCTGTAAAAAAACTTCATTCAGTTTTTAATCTAGATTAATTTATGGAAATTAGACCACATCGAATTATTAACAGAACAAAAACGAAAAAAATAATGGTTGGGAAAGTACCTGTAGGAGGAGACTCAATAATATCAGTACAATCTATGACCAACACTATTACGTCAGATGCATCCGCAACTATTAAACAAATTTTAGATTTAGAAGATGCTGGAGCTGATATAGTTAGAGTATCGTGTCCAGATGAAGCGTCTACAAACGCATTAAAAGAGATAGTTAAAGAAGTTAATGTTCCAATAGTTGCTGATATTCACTTCCACCACAAAAGAGCTCTCGAAGCTGCAAAAATGGGATCTAGTTGTTTAAGAATTAATCCAGGAAATATCGGAACAAACGATAGAGTTGTTGAAATAATTAAAGCAGCCAAAGATTATAATTGCTCAATAAGAATAGGTGTAAATGCAGGCTCTCTAGATAAAACTTTATTAGAAAAATATAAAGAACCTTGTCCAGAAGCATTAGTAGAAAGTGCAATGTATAATATCAAACTTATGGAAGATAATGATTTTTTTAATTTTAAGATAAGCGTTAAATCTTCAGATGTTTTTCTAGCTATTAAGTCATACGAACAATTATCAAAAGTTTGTAACTATCCATTGCACATCGGCATAACGGAAGCAGGGGGACTTTTAACTGGAAGCATTAAATCATCTATAGGTATTGGACAATTATTAATGCAGGGAATAGGTGATACAATTAGAGTATCATTGTCAGCTGATCCAATTGAAGAAATTAGAGCTGGTTATGAAATTTTAAAATCTTTAAGTATTAGAGCAAGAGGTGTTCAAATTATTTCATGTCCATCTTGTGCAAGACAAGCATTTCCAGTTATTGATACAGTAAAAATTCTAGAAAAAGAACTTGCTCATATTAAAAAACCTATTACCCTGTCTATAATTGGCTGTGTAGTAAATGGTCCGGGCGAAGCTGCTCAAACAGAAATAGGTCTAACAGGTGGCGGACAAGACAATAACCTTTTATATTTATCTGGTGTACCACATGAAAAAGTACCAAGTGGAGATATTATCAAAAAAATTGTTCAGCTAGTAGAAGAAAAGACAGCTGAAAAAATAATTAAACCATGATACCCTTAGAAAAAGTTCAGGCATTAGTTGTCAAACATGATGACCTTGAGAAGGAACTGTCCACAGGGACAGTGGAACCAAAAACATTTGCTCAGAAATCAAAAGAAT
>Ga0308013_10000744_pt1 | contig 16314 bp, 20 predicted proteins | sample Neamet181_FD_203131 | JGI IMG/M metagenome (GOLD analysis project Ga0308013, IMG submission 203131) | Marine microbial communities from water near the shore, Antarctic Ocean - #181 | ecosystem: Environmental > Aquatic > Marine > Unclassified | place: Southern Ocean | collected 2014-07-25
TATTAAGAATATTAGATGTCTTCTCAATTTAGATTTCCTTTTTTTTGACGAAGGCTATAGATACTTTTCTTTATATACATATCAGCTAACAATCTATGTAATCTTCTTTAATTTCACAATCTTCAACAATTATCCCTACCGCTTGCTTAAAATCATAATCTTGACTTAAATCATATCCATTCATTCCAGCTACTTTTGCACTGGCTATTGGCGTATAGATTTTAATGGTGATCATGACTAAACAAATCATTATTGTTATCAGTACTGTATTTTTCATTTTTTTACCTCTAATGTTGTCTATTAATGTAGTTATTTATTTTATGAGTCAGTAGCCAAATCCTGTCCCGACCCCAACTTGAAAATAGCTCGTTATTTTTATGGTCAATTAATCGAAAACTTGGTACACCCCAAAGACCTGATTTTATGAGTTGCAGTCTATTTTCTTCAATGGGCTGTTGCCATTCTGAATTATCAAGATGATGTTTAGCCTCATTCCAATCTAGCGAGCAAGCCTCTATGGCAAGCTTTAAGTTTTCATCCAAACTCATGTCTTTTCCTTCGGACCAAGCCAGACGACAAAATGCCAATAGATATTCTCCTAATTTATTCTGGGATTGTGCGTATGAGTTTAGCGAATAACCCCTTGATACAGCCCTTCCTAAAGGATCATTAATAATTCCAAAGGGAACATTGATGCGTTCAGACTCACGTTTCGCATCCATTACTATGTATGAAGCCTTATTGGCTGGAACCACTAAACCCCTCATAACCATTGGCATGACTGGTCTTATGACTGTCTTGACAGAGTATTTTTTTTCAAATGCCAGTATTTCTGGCAGAGCTAGATAGCTATAAGGGCTTCTGATGGATATAAAAAATTCAACAGTTAAGTCTGTCTTATCGACTTGATTGAGGTCATTAATGTTTTCTTGAAAATGAGAAATTTTAGGAGAATTATTCTTTTTAAGGCCAATTTTTTGCATTCTTTCTTCTAAATAAGGTAATCGATCAATACCCCAATACCATTCCCCGGCATAATAAAACATGCCGCTTTGATAATGACCTAATTTTTTTCTGAGCAATGTATTTTTTGCAAGGATACTTGCTAACTCATTCTCCGAGGCTGGTAATTTTTCTGTTCCTAGTGTTAGATCTTCACTCCATAATTGCTTCCCTATCAGGAGCGCATCAGTCACTAAATCATCTGAGCTAGCTAACGCACGCATTGCTGTATATGTATCAGCTTGCGATGGTAGTTTCGTGGTAATCGGAAATTCTAAATTATGATACGGGGCTATTTTTTTGACATCTTTTAAAGAAAATTGAACTAGCTCCTGTTGTTTTGGCGCCGCCTCTTTGTCTGGAGCTCCAACCAGATGGACATGAACAGATATTTGATATTCATTAATTAATTTTTGTAATAACTGAGAGGCAAGGTAACTGTATGGATCATCAACCTGAAAAAAGAAGTGCACATCATGATTTTGTCTGAATAATTTTCTTTTTATTTCATAATAATATCTTCTGACGTCACGTAAGAATGGGCTAGTGATAAATTTTGTCACTGATGGGCTGAGAATTTTTTTTAATTTCATTTTTTATCTGATGTTTATTTATTATTCATAGTATTCTTAGTGATCTCTTAATATAATTGAATTTAGAACGATACAAAAGCGCCCGTAGCTCAGCTGGATAGAGTACCTGGCTACGAACCAGGCGGTCGGGAGTTCGAATCTCTCCGGGCGCGCCATATTTTAGCCCCACACCTGTGGGGTTTTTATTTTTCTCTTAAGAAGATAATATTCAGAGTTACTAAATCTATTTCAGGTGGAAGTTGGTGTGTATTTAAAAAAGCCATATGTATTGTTTGTTGGTGATGTTGAGGATGATCTGGCAGCGAAAGTCGCTCATGGCATTGCTGACTGGAGACCCAATGAGTGCGTTGGTCAGATTAAATTACCTGGATGTAAGGCCATAATTGATTTACCTATACTAACTATTGAGTCAGCTATTGAAAAAGGAGCAAAAACTCTAGTTCTCGGGGTGGCCAATCGTGGTGGTGGCATATCACAATCATGGCATGAAACCCTTGTTAAGGCTGCTATATTTGGCTTGGATATAGCTTCGGGACTCCACCAATTATTATCAACTGTCCCAAATCTAAATACCACTGCAGAGAAAAATAATGTGGTGCTTCATGAAGCACGTATTCCAGTTGGGCCCTTCTCAATTGCGCATGCAAAACCACGTTCGGGTCGAAGACTATTGACGGTAGGTACGGATTGTTCAGTTGGAAAGATGTACGCAGCACTAGCGATTGAAAAAACTATGTTATCTAGAGATATCTCGGTTGATTTTCGAGCTACGGGGCAAACTGGCATATTAATTAGCGGAAATGGTGTGCCTATAGATGCGGTGGTGGCTGATTTTATGAGTGGCGCTATAGAAGAATTATGTCCAGCTAATGATTCTAACCATTGGGACATTATTGAAGGCCAAGGATCGCTATTTCATCCTTCTTTTGCAGGAGTCAGTCTTGGGTTATTGCATGGTGCCCAACCTACAGATTTGATTTTATGTCATGAACCGACACGAACTCATATGCGAGGACTGCCAGAAGTCTCATTACCCACTATTAAGCATTGTATGGAGACTAATTTAAATGCAGCTAGGCTCGTTAATCCAGAGGTTCGTTTTGCGGGTATCGCGCTAAATACTGTTGCCTTGGATGATCATGAAACATCAAAAATAATTAAAGAATTCTCTCAAGAGTTTGATTTAATAACCTGTGATCCATTAAAACATGGTGTTGATGATTTGATCGAGTTTTTATTGCAAGGGCAAGTATGTTGAGAAAGCTGTCCGTTACTCATGAATCATGGCCCTTAAAGAAAATATTTACTATTTCTAGAGGATCAAAATCATCCGCTGACATTGTGTATGTAGAAATTGAGGAAGGCAATCATGTAGGAAGAGGGGAGGCGGTTCCATACAAGAGATATGGCGAAACTATCTCAACAGTAATTTCTCAAATTATGACACTGAAAAATAGCATAGAAAGCGGCATAAATTCTGAGGAATTATTAACTGCCCTTGAAGCTGGTGCTGCAAGAAATGCAATTGATTGTGCGTTATGGGATTTAGAGTCAAAAATTGACAATATTCCTGTTTGGAAGAGGTTGAGTAAACATGTTCCGAGTAGAATAACTACAGCGATGACGCTTGGTATGGAAACCCCAGCAATAATGGCTGCAGAAGCTCTCGAGTGTAATAAATATGATGTATTAAAACTAAAATTAGGCTCTCAAGATGTGATCGAATCTGTTCGTGCAGTGCGAAGTGTCGCCCCTAACCCAAAATTAATCATTGATGCTAATGAGGCTTGGACTGAGAAGCAAATACGTGACTGGCAAGAAGAGTTATTTGCCCTAAATGTCTCACTCATAGAGCAACCATTACCTGTTGGTAAAGATGCATGTTTAAGTGGCTTTAATCACTTAATACCTATTTGTGCGGATGAATCTTGCCATACAGCTAAAGATATACCTCAATTAACTGATAAGTATGATTACGTTAATCTCAAATTAGATAAAACGGGTGGTTTGACAGAAGCATTACGCGCTAAAGAACAAGCAATATTATGTGATTTAGGTCTCATGATTGGTTGTATGGTGGCAACTTCTTTATCCATGGCACCAGCTCTATTATTAACTGAAAATGCTGATTTCATTGATTTAGATGGACCATTTTTATTAGATATGGACCGGCAACCCAGTTTGATAGTAGGATCAAGTTGTCTTCTTTATAATTCGGGTATCTGGGGCTAATATTGCGATTATTTATTTTCTTTGTCACTGCCTTCGCTGTGATTGGTTGTGCGTCTTTAACACCGGAATCAAGACAAAGTTTAATGCCTGAAAATTTTATCGATATCGGGAATTACTTACCCAATGCAGTCATAGATGCTAGGTACGCTTCATCAAATAACTTCACAGGTAAGCCAGTCGAGGGTTATTTTGCTAATAAATGCTTATTAACTAGGGATACTGCGATAGCCTTAAAGAAGGTTCAAGAGACTTTACTAAAAAATCAAATGACTTTAAAAATCTATGATTGTTATCGCCCTCAACGAGCGGTAGACGAATTTATTGCTTGGACTGAAGATCTGTCAAATCAAGATACTAAGGCAGAATATTATCCGCGTATTGGTAAAGATACATTATTGGGTCCATATATAGCTTCTCAATCTGGTCATAGTAGAGGAAATACAATTGATTTAACTATCATGTTTCTTGATCAAGGTAAGCTTAATGACTTAGATATGGGCTCAGACTATGATTTATTTGATTCCATTTCTCACACTAAAACCGATTTAGTTACTTTGCAGCAACAAAAAAATAGACTCTTACTAAAAGATGTTATGGAGAAGTTTAATTTTCTTAATTATGAATTAGAGTGGTGGCATTTTTCATTCCAGTCTTTAACCGATAATACTTACCTAGATTTTCCAATAAAATAATTATCAAGATGTCTCATTTAGCGTGCTTTACGTCTAGTTATGAGTTAGCGTGTGATCTGGTATTTTTATTTTAATAATTAAGGAATGCATGAAATGAGTAAATTATTTAATTTATTGGTTGTTGTTGTTGCCCTGTTTTTAGCTGGATGCGCTACGAATTCTGGTGAGTATCCTTCAGCAAGAACGCCTTCAACCTCTCCAGCCTCATCAAGTAAGGCTTTAAAATGTAATGCTGGTGAATTACTTGTTTGTGAGACACGTTCACCTCATAGGGTGAGTGATGGTAGATACGGTCGTAAAAATAACAAAAGCAAGAAATGCTCATGCCAGCAAGAAACTGATCTTGGCAATATGAGGAATACAGATAATCTTGGCCTAGGCCAATAATCTAAACCCTTTTAAGAGCTACAAATTTATTAATCCCAGGTTATAACATGCCACCTCTGTGACATTTTTCTCAAAAAAGTGTATAAAAGAGAGAGGTCTATTTATAGAGAGGGTGAAATAATGAGAAATATATCTATCTATTTGGTTATGACTTGTTTTTGTATTACTGGAAATATTAATGCTATCGAGCAGTCAAATGAACCACCTGCAGAAAGCTCATCAAAAGAAGCGACTGAAAAGAAAGTTGAAGTAACGGCTCAAGAATTCGCTGATTTATTAGAGATGACAGCTAAGAAATTTTCCACACTTTTGGCTGCTGCTGAGATTGAGATAACAGGAATGGATGATGTTATCAGTGATGATAAAAAAATAAAGTTATTAAAATTTCTACAGAATCTAGCTACATCTAACCGGGAGTTTGATAATACCGATTGCTTACCAGATGAAATGTTATTTTGCGAAACAGAGAGACGGATTAGTGACCAACGTTTTGGTAGGAATAAAATGGCAGATGACAAGCGATGCGCATGTGGACCAATGGCCGGTAGGTTCTAAGAGTCACATAATTAAATATTTTACTATGAATAACTCATATTTATTACATCTTAGCTGAATTATATTTGACTGTATTAATCGTTTCAGTAGGATACTTAGAATGAAAGTGAAATACCTACTATTATTAATTTTTTCAGTTGTAATCTCTGGCTGCGCTGGCTCAATGGAACAACCAGAGTATCCATCAGCAAGAGTTCCGTCAACGGCACCTAGATCTCCCGAGCTACAAATAAAATGCAATAATGGTGAGACTTTGATATGTCTTACTGAACGTCGTGTCAGTGATCGACGATTTGGACGAAACAAAATGGAAAGTGGTTATTGCTCATGCAATCCCGATTTGACGGGTCGCTGGTAATCGTTATTTATGCTATCAGCGTTATAAATTAGCAATATTTTTTCATATGATAAATCTAAAAAAACTTTTAAATATAGACATCACATTACAGATAGTAATCGGTATATTGATTGCTGTATTTGTGTCTTTTGTCTCCAATGAATGGGCTCAATCATTATCAATATTTGGAAAGCTATTTGTGCAGAGCCTCAAGGCAGTGGCTCCAGTATTGGTATTTTTCTTGGTCGCGAGCGCCATTGCGAATCAACCTCAAAATCAAGATTCAAAATTACGTCCGATTTTATTTTTATATATTATTGGTACTTTATGTGCCGCACTTCTTGCGGTGATCATGAGCGCTTTGTTTCCAACCAATTTGCAGTTAAATGTTACTGATGTTGTTTTACAGGCTCCACAAGGTATAACCGAAGTACTAAATAATTTGTTATTTAAGTTAGTTGATAACCCTATTAGTGCAATGATGAATGGTAATTTTATCGGTATCTTAATCTGGGGTGCAGCCATTGGGATTGGACTTAGGCATTCATCGGAAACGACTAAGATAGCTTTTTTAGATCTATCTCAAGCCATCACCCAGATAGTTCGCGTAATCATAAGATTAGCACCAATAGGCATATTAGGCTTAGTAGCAGGGAGCCTAGCTGAGTCTGGGTTACAAGTTTTAAGTGATTATGCTCGGATTTTAATGGTGTTACTCAGCTCAATGTTGATAATGGCATTATGTGTAAACCCATTGATTGTTTGGCTAAAAACCAGAAAAAATCCTTATCCTGTGGTCTTTATTGCCCTCAGAGAGAGTGGGGTAACGGCATTTTTTACCCGAAGTTCAGCAGCAAATATTCCAGTCAACATAAGTCTTTGTGAGAAACTGGGACTTGAAAAAAATATTTTTGCGGTCTCTATTCCTCTAGGTGCAACTATAAATATGGGTGGTGCTGCTATTACTATCACTATTCTGACATTAGCAGCAGCCAATACGTTAGGTATTAATGTAGATTTTTCTAGCGCATTACTTTTATGTGTGATCTCGGCTTTATCTGCTTGTGGAGCTTCAGGAGTAGCTGGAGGGAGTTTGTTATTAATTCCTCTTAGTTGCAGTTTGTTTGGAATTCCTGATGATATTGCTATGCAGGTAGTGGCCGTTGGTTTTGTAATTAGTGTTTTACAAGATTCGGCTGAGACAGCTCTGAATAGTTCTACCGATGTCGTTTTTACTAGTGCTGTGAGTTCTTCAAAAGAATAAGATTAGCGTATTAAATATCAAAACAATGAGCGTGAAAAATACAGTAACAAAATGAAGCCCACGAAATTTTGATTTCTCGTCATTATCCTTGGCATTATTAATAACTGGAGTAAGCATATAGCATGCTGTTGGTAATGCTGTATTGATGCAACCAAGAATAAAGTTCTTATTTATTCCGGGGTGATAATAAGAGCTCATAAGTAAATAAGCGAAACCTAAGAATGTCAGTAATAAAAAGAATTTTGGAAAGATAGCACGTAAGAATACCTTAGTATTTGCCTCGTCAAGATGGTTAAAGACGGTTCTAGTTATAAAACCAGTTTGAAATATAATTACTCCTACGATAATTCCTGAAAACATTGTTAAATAGTTCATAAATTCCTAACTCTTATCTATTATTTATCTGAAAGTTTTTATCAATTCAGCGCATTGATTTTCACAATTAGGACCCATAAGATGTACGCCACTTATACCAGGCATTTCCATGAGTTTTTCAATAATTTCTTCACAGATTTTTTTACCTTCTTGCAATGGTGCAGATGCTTGATCTAGTCTTTCTATAATTGAGTCTGGTATTTTAACTCCGTATAAGTTGTCTCTCATCCATGATGCCTGTTTTGCTGATTTTAATGGCCCTAAGCCGATGAGAAAATTCGCGTTAACATTAAGCTTGTTTTCCATAATAAATGCTGAATATTTTTGGCATAATTCTAAATCATAACAATATTGAGTTTGGACGAAATTGACACCTAAATTTACTTTTTCAGCAAAGAACTTAGAATGCTGATCTCTTATAAAATGGTCGTGAATGCTATCAGCACATCCTGATATCAATTGAATAGGCTCTTTAATTTCTACTCCATCAGTTAGAAAGCCACCAGACATCCTCTTAAGTAGATCAATTAAATTCGCACTATTCATTTCGTTAACTGCTTTTGGACCATCTTCTGGGGGTCGATCTCCAGATAAGCATAAAATTTTATCAATACCTAATGCGAGGGCGCCTAATATTTCTGACTCTAATGCAATGCTATTTCTGTCTCTTCCGGTGATTTGTAGAATAACATCTAAACCATTTTTCTGAATCTCTCCAGCTACCACCAGACTACTTAACTTAGGTTTGCAATTAGGAGCATCAGTGACATTAACCGCATCGGCAACACCAATTAAACTTTCAATTTTTTGGATATTCTCTTTTAAATTAGTAGAAACGGATGGTGTTGTTTCTGCAGTAAAGATAAAAGGATTGTTGGTATCTTGGAAAAGATTATGTGTCATTGCGCTAGCCTTTAAATAGGTACATTGAAAATAATTGTATATTGAACTTGACAAATAGTCATAATAGTTAATATATTAATAGTTAATATATTAACTAAAGTCCATATTTATGGCAATAAAAGAATTAAACAATTCTTTACCGATGATGCTTTATAAGGCACTTGATACAATAATGCCAAAATTTCGTATCATTTTTAAAGAATTTGGAATTACAGAACCACAAGCAAGAGTATTAAGGGTTTTATGGCAACATCAAAAAATCGCACTTAATGAGCTCTCTTCTTTGACGTTAATAACACCTCCAAGTTTGGTCGGTGTTATTGATCGAATGGAGCTTAGCGAGCTTGTTGAAAGAAATCATTCAAATACAGATCGTCGCAAAACTATTATAAATTTAACCACAAAAGGTATAGAGCTAGAATCAAAAGTGTTACCCAAGGTAGCAAAGGTATACAAGGAGATTGAGTCGTCTCTAGATGAAAAAGAATTAGATAATATTCTCATATTACTTGAGAAAATTTCATTAATTGATAGAAAAAAAGGATAGGAAAATGGTTGCAAAATTAAGTGAAAACATAACATCACTTGGAAATGGTATTCGCTCTGGCGCTGAGTACCTAGAAGGCCTTAATGATGGTAGGGATGTCTGGTTAGAAGGGCAAAAAGTAACCGATGTTACTAAGCATCAAGGTTTGCGACGAGGTGCTGAAACTTTAGCGGGTTTTATGGATAAACAAGCTGATCCTAAATACAAAAAAATTGTAACTTTTGAAGATAATGGTCGTGACTTACCTATGTCATTCATGATTCCAAAATCAAAAGAAGATGTTGTTAAGCGAGGCGCTGCATTTTATGAGTGGGCAACTTGGTCGAACGGTATTTTTGGAAGGACTCCGGATTACAAGAATGCCTCCATTATGGCATTTACTGCCGCGGCAAAATTTCTTGAAGAAGGAAAAGTTGAGTTCGCAGAGAATATGCGACGTTATTATCAGTATGCTGCTACTCACGATAAAGTATTAACACATTCTTTGCTTAATCCAACTGTCAATTTTGCAGAGGCAAAAGCAGGTCGATCGAGTGCTGATGTTACCCTAAAAGTAGTCAAAGAAAATGATGCTGGTATTTTTGTTAGTGGCGCACGCTTGCTAGCTACGTTGGGTCCACAAGCCGATGAGGTTGAGGTTTTTCCTTCTACGTTACTCGACCGACAAAAAGACGAGCACCTTGAGTATGCGTTTGCTTTTATGGCGCCCGTGAATAGCCCTGGATTACGAATGATCTGTCGGGATAGTTATGATCATGGTAAGTCTCATTATGATGCACCATTAGCCTCACGTTATGAGGAGATGGATTCGATTGTTACCTTCAAGAACGTATTTGTGCCTTGGGAGCGGCTATTTATTTATCGTGAACCCTTGTTATGCAATAGAGCCTTTGCGGAGACAAATGCGGTTACTCAAATGATGCACCAAGTAATCTGCGGTAAACTTGCTAAAGCTGAATTTATAGTTGGCCTATTATGCGCCATGGCAAAAGCCTCAGGAAAAGATAAGGATATGGCTATCAAAGGCCATATTGCTGAAGCAATGTTCATCACTGAAACTATCAGGGCCTTAAGGTTCTCAGCTGAGCAACATGCTCACGAAGACGAATATGGTAACTTCACTCCATTGCGGCAACCATTGGATACCTCAAGAAATTTATTCCCAAAAATGTACCCAAGGTTAATTGAATTAGTGCAATTACTTGGTTCAAGCTCCCTGATGGCGACCCCAAGTGAGCTAGATCTAACTAATGAAATTGCCGATGATGTAACACAGTACTTTCAATTACTGAACCTTGAAAGCAAGGATCGAATTGCCTTATTTCGATTAGCACATGACCTTTCTGTATCGGGTTTTGGCGGACGTCAAACTTTGTATGAGCGTTTCTTCTTTGGGCCGCCTAATGTAATGGCTTCAATTTATTATGACCTCTATAACAAAGATGAAATGATGGATCGGGTCTCGACATTAATCAATCAAGCCTGAGTAGATCAGTCTTTATCTATCATTGAGGAAAATTCTGCTAGCAAGGTGAGAATTTGTTTAAATTTATCTCTACCAAATAACGATTCAATTTCTTGATATAGTTGCTCGGTCTCTGGCGCTATATCTGTAATTATTTTGTTTCCTTTTTTTGTGAGACTGAAAACCGATCGGCGTAGGTCATTATTATCACCCGTTCTTAATACAATTTTTTCATCTTTTAGATATTTTAAGATTCTTGTTAGACTGGGGGAGAGAAGAAAACTTCGCATTGCTAGTTCACTTGCATCAATTTTATCATACTCATGAATTGCCCGAATAACTCGCCATCGTTGTTCGGTTAGCCCATGTTTACGAAGCATCGGTCGAAATCTTGACATAGCTGCTTCACGTGCCTTTAATAATTGCATCGGTAAGGAGTGATTAAAGCTCCTTATTGAGGCATGGTTTTTTATTTTCATCACCAAATCTTTAGAGTAGTTCTGTGACTACTCTATTGGATAAAATGCCTATTCCTGGAACCTCTACTTCCACTACATCATTGTGTGTAAGATATTTAGGTGGATTAAAACGAGCCCCTGCTCCATTAGGTGTGCCTGTAGCGATTATATCTCCTGCCTTGAGATGATAAAAACTGGATAAATAACTGATTAAATATGCAAAAGGAAACATTAAGCTATCAGTATTATCATGTTGTCTGACCTCACCATTTACTCTAGTCACTACTTCTAGTTTTGAGAATGGGTTTAACTCATCAGGTGTCACCATCCAGGGTCCTAGTGAACCAGAATTTGCGAAATTCTTACCTTGTGTGACATTAAACTTTGCGTGTCGAAGATAATCTCGAATCGAACCTTCATTCATACAAGTCATACCAGCCACATATTCATGTGCGTCTTCTTGGGTAATTCTTCTTCCATCTTTACCGATTATTAAGACTATTTCTCCTTCGTAATCCAGCTGCTCTGACTCTGGCGGATCCATGATATTTTGTTGGTGACCAACTAAGGATTCGCGGGTTCTCATAAATACACTCGGGTACTTGGGTGGCAAAGAGCCATCTTTATATTCTGCATTTCGGTCGGCATAATTCACACCAATACAGATAATTTTTTCAGGATTTGGGATGGTCGGTAAAAACTCTATTTCTTCAATATTTAAACTCGGTTGCATGGTTCGTGATTGTTCTGCAAGAGCATTTAACCGACCTTTTCTGATGGCATCTCTAAGATCCATTAGATCAGGATTAGTGGCACCTAAATCAATGATATTTTGATTATTAATTACTCCAAAACTTGATATATCATTTTGTTTAAAACTGAGAAATTTCATTACTTTCTTCCTTATAGTAAGTTGGCACGTTTCAGTACTTTATCCAGACGTTTTTCTAGCTCTGGAGTAGCTGCAATCATGGGTAATCGATGCTCATTTGTTGGCATAATCCCCAATTTCTTCATCATGTATTTAATTGGAATCGGATTGGTATCATAGAAAACAGCTTGATTAATTTCCAATAAATTCTGATGAAGTTCGCGTCCCTTTTCTAAATCATTTTGCCAGACGGCTTCACACATTTCAGATAATATTTTTGGCCTTAAATTACCTACAGCATTCATCAAACCACAGGCTCCAATAGTCATCATAGGGAATGATAGCTCCTCCAGACCGACAAAGATTTTAAAGTCATTACCTAATTCCGAAAAACACTCTGTGACAAAACCTAAATCATTTACAGCATGTTTCATTCCTATAAAAGTTCTAGATCTCTCTTTCAATTCTTTCATTGAATCAAGGGTGACATTAACGGCTGTTCGGCCAGGAATATGATAAATCATCCATGGAGTTTCACTTTGTTTACTTATATTAAGATAGTAATCGATTAAGCCTCTTTGTGGAGGCTTAATGTAATATGGAGTAACAATTAAAAGCGCATCAACACCAGCATTTACAGCATGTTTTGTTAGTAATTCAGTTTCAATAAAAGATTGTGAGCCAGTGGCTGCAATCACAGGTAATCTTCCAGCGTTAACTTCAATCGCAACATCAATCAGCCTATTTCTTTCATTGAGAGTGAGGGTAGATGGCTCTGCTGTTGTTCCGTTTACTAAAATCCCATGAGACCCATTATTAATTTGATACTCTACTAGATGACTATAGGCTTCATAGTCCACTTTATCGTTCTTTATGGGAGTGATAATGGGGGGTATGGATCCTCTTATCTTGCTTAAGTCCTTCATGCTACTTTCCTTGAATTATTCTAATCATCGATGCTTGACGTTCTGGTTTAACACAGTATACTTAACATGTTAAATTTATTCAAACATACTTTAAGGTGCTATATGCCTCATTTAACAATCGAGTATTCACAGAATATCGAAAAGAATATTAACGTGAGTGATTTAGTCAGAGTTATGCATGATACAGCTGCAGGCATAGAAGCATTGCCATTAGGAGGTCTTCGAACAAGAGCGGCACCTAGAAAAGATTTCTTAATTGCCGATGGTCATAAATCTAATACTTTTGTAAATGTAGCTCTTCGAATAGCGCCCGGTAGATCAGATGCTGTAAAAAAAGATGCAGGAGAGCTTTTATTTGCCGCATTAAGTAATTTTTTTGCACCTTTCTGGCAATCTGATCCAATTGCGTTATCATTTGAAATTCAGGAATTAGATGCAGAGTTACGCTGGAAAAAAAGTAATATCCGCGAACATATGAAAGTACGTTCCGAGGCTTAGATAATGACAAATAATTTTAAAGAGAACCTTCAAGATACAGAAGTTTTACTCGCTCCATATAAAAATAATGTTCTGCCGCATTTTATAAACGGACAATCAGTTCAAAGTCAATCTGCAGCTACTTTCGATAATTGTTCACCGATTGATAATCATAAGATTGGATCTATTGCATCGGGCAATCGAGATGATATTACAATAGCTTGTGAAGCTGCCTTCCAAGCTTTTGGTGAATGGCGCAATACCTCAGGAAAAATAAGAAAAAAATTATTACATAAAGTTGCTGATGGTATTGAAAAACGAGCCAAAGACATCGCTTTGGTAGAGAGTTATGATTCAGGTCAAGCAATTCGATTTATGAGTAAAGCTGCTATTCGCGGCGCTGCTAATTTTCGTTTTTTTGCTGATATGGCCCCAAGTGCATCAGATGGAAAATCATTGCCAGCAGAGGAGCACTTAAATTACTCTTTGCGACAACCGATAGGTCCAGTTGGTGTAATTACGCCTTGGAATACTCCATTTATGTTATCGACTTGGAAAATAGCGCCAGCACTAGCATCCGGATGTACCGTAGTGCACAAACCAGCAGAATGGTCCCCCTATACCGCTATGATGCTAGCTGAAATAGCTCATGATGCAGGCCTTCCAGATGGTGTATTGAACTGCGTACAGGGATTAGGTGAAACAGCAGGTAAAGCTTTGACTGAGAATGAACATATTAAAGCTATCGCTTTTGTGGGTGAATCTTCCACTGGATCTCAAATAATGAAACAAGGTGCCGATACATTGAAGCGTTTTCATTTTGAATTAGGTGGAAAAAATCCCGTGATTGTATTTGATGATGCGGATCTAGATAAAGCGCTTGATGCAGTTATTTTTATGATCTTTAGCCTTAATGGCGAAAGGTGTACATCTTCTAGTCGTCTACTAATTCAGGAATCGATCAAAGACGAGTTTATTGATAAATTATGCGGTCGAATCTCTAATTTAAAGGTTGGCCATCCTCTTGATCCTGAGACAGAAATAGGGCCATTAATTCATCAGAAACATCTTGATAAGGTTTTGGATTATTTTGCTAATGCGACCGATGAAGGAGCAAAGATTGCAAAGGGCGGTAAGATCTTTGATATGAATGGAATGGGTAATTATGTCGAACCAACATTATTTATCGATGTTGAGAATAATATGAGAGTGGCTCGTGAAGAGATATTCGGACCTGTATTGAGTGCCATATCCTTTAGAGACGAAGCGCACGCACTTGAAATAGCAAATGACAGTATTTATGGGTTAGCAGCCTATTTGTGGACCAGTGATGTTGGCCGAAGCCTTCGTTTATCTCATCAGTTGGATGCTGGAATGATCTGGGTAAATTCAGAAAATAACCGTCACTTACCTTCACCTTTTGGTGGTATGAAGAGCAGTGGTATTGGTCGTGATGGTGGCGATTACAGTTTTGATTTTTATATGGAAACAAAAAATATATGTACGGCATTTGGTACTCATACTATACCGAAACTGGGGAAAAAATGAGCTTATACAACTTACAAAAATTTTTATATGAATTGAATCGTGATGAGTCGATTCAAGCAAATTACAGTGAAGATATAGATAAATTAATTGCAAATTATTCCCTGACTGATGAGGAGATTAATGCACTTAAAAAGGGTGATATAGGATTGCTTTATGTGCTTGGCGTAAACGGTCAAATACTTATGCATTTTGCAGCCCTTTTAGGGATTGAATGGTTTGATTATTTAGAATTGATGCGTGAAGGGGTAAGAGTTCATGGTCCAGTTAGGGATGGTGTTTACGCAATGACAGGGGGCGGTGAAAGTTTTACTAATGAGGAGAAAGAGCGATGAGTTTAGTTTATTCAGGAGTCCTTAGTCATGCACCAGGCATTACTGGTAGGGCACATCTGGTAGATAATACAGAAAAGCGAGATGAGTTTTATGCTGCTTTAGAGAATCAAAAGAACGAGATAATGGCCACTGGCGCAGAAGCTATCATTGTGATTGCCGCCGAGCATTTTGCTAACTTTTTTATGAATAATATGCCTGCTTATTGTATTGGAATTAGCGAGAATTACGAAGGTCCTATCGAAGATCCTGAATGGCTAGGTATCCAGAAAACTAAAATACCTGGTGCTCCTAATTTAGGGAAAAGATTAACAAAAAATATAATGCAAACTGTTGATGTAGCGTATTCTGAAGAATGGAAGTTTGATCATGGGATAATGGTGCCATTGAATTTTCTTACACCCAAATATGATCTTCCGGTTATCCCAGTCAATATTAATTGTCAGGGACCACCGTTGACGCCATTACATAGGGCATGGGCTTTTGGGGAGGCAATTCGACGTGCTTGTGATGAAGCTCCCGAAAAAATTGCTCTAGTTGGAACTGGGGGTATTTCGCATTGGCCTGCTACTCCAGATTCTGGAAAGATAAATGAAGCTTGGGATCGTGAATTCTTAACGCATTTAATGAGTAATGATAAAGATGCTTTGTTAAATTATAGCGATGAGGAGACTTATAACGATGCTGGTCAGGGTGGCTTTGAGATTCGAACCTTTATTGCCGCAGCAGCTGCGGCACAAGGAAGTGGCGATCTTCAATTCTATACGGCAGAGTTACCGATATTTGCTGTGGGCTGCACTGTTGCTAGGTTTGAAATAAAATGACCTAATAAATTATATTGTAAGTTACTTCAAGAGGAGAGAGCAGTATGCCATTCATGAAGCCAGTATCAATGGATGAATTACCAGAGGACATTCTAGAGCGTTTTAAGCATTATCAAAATACACGTGGATTTACTCCAAACAGTATTCAAACTATGGTTCGACGACCAAATATTGTTCGTGCCTTTATGCAGCTAAATCAAGCGGTACTCTATGAAGGTACGGTAGATGAGGAGCTAAAAATGTTAGTTAGTCTAATCGCGAGCCAAGTCGCTGGTTGTCGATATTGCCAAGCACATATGGCTAACCTTTCAAAAATCTATGAGGCATCTGAAGAAAAAATAAGTCACGTATGGAATTATGAAGAAAGTGATTTATTTACTGATGCAGAAAAAGCTGCTTTGAAACTTGCATATTATGGCGCTATGTCACCAAGCCAATCATCACAAGAGCATTTTGATGAAATAAATAAATACTATGATGAAAATGAAATTGTTGAAATTGTTGCAACGATCTCCCTTTTTGGATTTCT
>Ga0308013_10000747_pt1 | contig 16273 bp, 9 predicted proteins | sample Neamet181_FD_203131 | JGI IMG/M metagenome (GOLD analysis project Ga0308013, IMG submission 203131) | Marine microbial communities from water near the shore, Antarctic Ocean - #181 | ecosystem: Environmental > Aquatic > Marine > Unclassified | place: Southern Ocean | collected 2014-07-25
ATCAGCAATAGCAGATTCATGATATGCGATTCGAAGAATCCCTGGTTTATTCAGGACAAGGTTAAGAGGTTCAATATCGTAAAGGTCGGTCATTAAAAAAGTTGAATCAATTGCACTGGGACTTACGCCTTGACCAACAATGGTTAAACTAACATCTCCTGTAACGGCATTTTGGGGGAGAAGGACTGTTGCATTTCCATCCTGACTAATGGATGTGCCACCTAAAGAAGAAATGATCGTTTCCGGCGATTTATAGATAGATGTTTTTGCCATTTTATTTTTACGGTCATCCTGGGCGCCGGATACCTGCACCCGGATAGCTTTCCCGGCATACTCTTCTGGCAGAATAAGAACTCCAGTCCATTCATTACCATTAAAACTTTGTTTTTCAACGGTGAGTGTATCATCAAAGCTATCACCATCAATATCCGGATCGTCAGGGTGTATGACCAAAACAGTGGGATCCACATTTAAGTCCAGGTAGAAATCTTCCTTAAATTTGACAATTAGAATGACCTGTTCATCCGAGACATAATTTGCTCGGATCGTATCCACGGTTGGTGCTGTAACATCAATATAAAAATAATTAATGCTAGACCAGTCTGAAACTGCATATCCATGGTCAATGGCCCTGACCTTCCAGTTATAGTTCCCTTCAGGGATATTGCGAACAATTTTTTGCAGAACCCAATTTTGTCCTTCCTTGGTCTTTGTGATGGTTCCAATATTTCCAACACCATAATGACCTGTGCTGATGGCGTGTTCATTATTTTCTTCTTCTGATCCAATCTGGATTTGATAACGAAGTCCTAGTTCAGGCGTGGAACCACCACCGGCATTTTCAGGGTCGACCGGTGCAGTCCATGCTAAGGTGACCTTATCATCATTGATTCCAGTATCATCTAATCCATAGGGCGCATTGGGTGCTTTATTTGGATTTTCCAGGCCTTCAAGATTATCATAAATCCGTGCGGACACATCTGAATTTGAAGTGATTCCAGCCAGAAACAGGTCCAAGTCACCATCTGCATCATAATCGCCAAATTGGGAGAAACTAAATCCGACTGAATCAATATCGATGTCCCCATCGATTGTAAAGACACCATTATCCTGGGCGTAAAGCCCTGTAAAAGGAATGCTGCCGCCATCTGCGGTGCTGGATAATCCAGATACAAGAAGATCCCAATCGCCATCGGAGTCATAATCACCCCACGTGGGTCTACCATAATAAACACCGGTCAACATATGTCCGCCAGAAACGATAAATGTGTTGATTGCATTGGTTGCAATATAACTGATAAGATCGCCATTGCTATTTAGGCCTGTTAGTGCAAAATCTTCATAACCATCATCATTATAATCAGCAAAATCAATGGCACCTGCAGTCACACCATAGATTTCAGAATTCCAAGTAAGGCTACTTGTTAATTTATAATTCGAATTATTTAAATAGACCCGCAATGCTAAAGATAGAACTGAATCAGAACCGATCGTAATTAAGTCTAAATATCCGTCTAAGTTCAAATCCACCCAATGTGTGATACAGGGAAAGATGGGCACTAGGTCAGTTTGGGTTGTATCTTGGATAAGGGTTCCATTGTCATTTTGGAATACTTTCAGGTGTTTGCCACCGCCAAAATCAATCCCGCCAATGACAAAATCTAGGTCGCCATCATTATCGTAATCACCCCAGGAATGGTTATTTGATCCGCCATTGATGCCCATGGTATAACCGTAATAAGATGTGGTTACATTATCTTGGGGATCAAAAATATAGGTCCCGTTCTCCCATTTATAGAAAGCCGTTGCGGGAAATCCTTGAAAATTGATGATTTGGAACCCAGAAAGAGAAAGATCCAAATGGCCATCATTGGTATAATCCACCCAGGTAAGATGCCCCCCAAAAACTGCTTCAATATTTTGTGTGAGATCCTGGTTTAATAATCCATCTTCATTTTTAAAAAGATTTGTAATGCTTCCCCCAGAAAAAACGATCCCTGACAGTGCCAGATCAAGAAGGTTATCTTCGTCATAATCAGCCCAGCCGGCCGTGGAGAAATAGACACCCGGAAGCGATTGGGTTGATGTGACCAGCCTGGAAATAAAAAGCGTATCTTCCGGAGACCAATTGGATTTATTTCCTGCGGCATCCACAGTCTGTACAGCCCAGTAATAAGTGCCATGTGGAATCTCATTGAATTCCCTGATCAAACGCTGCCCCACACTTGTTTGGTTGAATGGGAGGGAAGAAGACATGAGCTCTTTTCCACCGGATGTGGTACCGATCCGAAGATTATATGAAAGGCTCACCGGATCATCTATATCATCTGTTCCTGCACCCCAGGTAAATATAGCGCGGGTGCTTACTGCAAAGGCTGTTAGTGCTGAAGGTGGTTCCGGTGGCTGGTTTTGACCTTCAATGGTATTCAAATAGACATGAGAAAAAGTCAGTGAATCGTATCCGATCCCTGTTGTTCCATTTGCAATAAGATCTGGAATAGCATCTAAATTAATGTCAGCAAATCGAATGGTTCTTGCGCCGGGAATTTCTTTAATTGGAGAGAAAGTTCCATTTCCATTATTCAAATAAACACGTCCAGACATGGAATGGATAGATCCGGCATGATTGGTAACAGAATCTGCACCGGCAATGACAAAATCTTTGAGCCCATCATTATTATAATCAATGGCATCTATAGTCCCGTAGGCAACACCAAAATCAATTTGATTTGGAATGAGCGAGAATGTACCGAGGGGTTCGTTCTCCAGGATCCACGTAACCAGTTTTCCTTGAATCTTATTCCATCCGGACATGATCAGATCCAAATCCCCATCTGAGTCTAAATCTGTAAAACGGAATGCACCGGCTTTGAGTCCGCCAACATTTTCAGCCGTGGTGAGTTCTGTTAATCGGCCAGTGGGTTCATTTTTGTAAAAACGGCTTACGGTTGCTGTCTTGTCTGCGGTTTGTCCACAAATGACCAGATCAAGATCGCCATCATTATCATAATCACCCCAAGAACTGCTTCCGTTAAAAAGGTCAGGGAAAATAGTTGTTTGGTCTTTTGTAAGGCTGGTTCCATTGTTGATATAAAGATCATTCAGAATAATATCCTGAGATTCATCCACACCCATAACAAACAAATCCGGGGCACCATCGTTATTCACATCACCCCATTTTCCATCGCTGTAGGTCAGGGAATAATACTCAATACCAGATGTATTAAAATTACCGTTCGTATTGGTCAGGGTTCCTTGAAGAGCGGAGCCCTGTAGAAATGCATCTATCCACCCATCACGGTTATAATCAATGAGATCGATACCGCCGATCCCACCCACCGGTACGCCAGGCTCTATCCCAGCAATCGTATCAGAATAAGTAACAAAACTATTTTGAGATCCCAGCAATAACTTACCATCCGTCTGGACGTTTATTACGTCAAAGAAAACACCATTCCGAGTTTCATCATAACCAGATAAAATAATATCATTTGTCCCATCATTATTTATATCAGCGATTTGAATAGAATTTGTCAGGGATTTTGGCAGCACATTGGTCAGGGATGTATCCAGAACAAATGGGTCCTGAGCAGATAATAGAGAAAGTCCCGCTCCGGCAATAATTTTAAGCAGGAATCGGTAGTGCTGTTTCATCCGGTTGGATTGGTTATTTGCTGGTAAGAGTCCAGACACCGTCCCAGTCATCTCCAGGCGGGTTTGCCATGAAATGTTCACAACGGGGAATATAAATTCTGCTGGGATTAGTTTTTCGGCCCGGGAACATGTCTTCCAGCGCATCTGAAGCCTTAAAGGCTTCTATGGCCCGCGTCCATTCCTGGTCTTTATAGAGATCAAGCGCCTCATGATAAGCAGGTAAGATCTTTTTATATTTTTCCGGTTCCTTTCCAACTTCAGAGATCAATTCCCAGACTTTCACAGGTTCATTTTTGCCCATGACCACTACATTATCCAAGTCACGGACCACCATGCGATCTTTCACAGGTTCATAGGTACTGTTGGCAATTTGGATATAAACTCCATACTGTTTTGCAGAAGATTCCAATCGAGCGGCCGTATTAACATTATCGCCCATCATGGTATAATTCATGCGGGCTTTAGAACCCATATTCCCGGTCACCATCTGCCCGGAACTGATGCCGATCCGGTTTTGCATGTGATGAACGATCTCGGGCCAGCGGTCCCCTTCTGCCTGCCAGCTCTGACGAAGAAGGTCCAGACTTTCCTGCATTTTAATTGCGGTAATACAGGACAAATATTCATGATCTTTGATTTCTATTGGCGCACCATAAAACGCAACAATGGCATCTCCAATATATTTATCCAGGGTCCCATTATTTTCAAGCAATACATCGGTCATATCGGTCAGGTATTGATTCAGAAGAAAAACAAGTTCGCTGGCGGTTAATTTTTCAGAGAAGGCGGAGAAACTCTGAATGTCTGTGAAAAAAGCAGTGTGGTATCCTTCTTCACCGCCGAGGGATGGTTCTTCTCCACTTTCATACATTTGATCAATCAATTCTGGTGATACATAGGTGCCGAAAGATTCTTTAAGGAACTGCTTATTCTTTTCTTCCTGGATATAATTGTAGACCGTAATGCCCAGGTAGCCGATTGCCATGGTGGATAAGGGTCCAACCATATCGATCCAGACAAATTTATTTGAGAAAAGCCAAAAAGACAGCCAGGTATAGCCTGCTACCACCACAATCGTAGCCAATCCACCCATGGCAGGACTGAGTGCGGGCACACCAAAAGCAAGAAGAATGCCCAGACCTATAATGACAACAGCAATCCAGCCCTTTGATATCTCATGTATAATTCTGTTATCCAGGATGGTATTGAGCGCATTTGCATGAAGACCCACCATAGGATATCGTGAATCAAAAGGCATGGGATTCAGGTCTGAAGTCCCGGCAGCAGTAAGCCCATAGTAAAGTTTTTTGCCTGTGAATTCAAAAGGTACCAGTGACCGTTTATTTTCATCCGTACCAACAGCTAAACGTTTTTTCTTTGGGTCAAAATGGAAATACATAGGACGCTGTTCAGCGATCATATTATTTTGATTAAGGTTAGATATAATCAGGAAATTCCGTTCAACAAGACCTAGGTTAGCGCGCGCTTTTTTTAGTGCTTTTTTAGTGCCATTATCGCTTGAAACTTTAATAGCATCTTCCAGGTCCAACTGTAACTGTTTAACGGAAGTGAACTCGTAGTCAGCCATGCCGGTTTTAAACGAGACGGATCCACTGGCGATTAGATCATTAAGACTTAGATCTTCTGTTCTGTTTGAGTCCAAAAATGCATCGGCGATTACATTGTTGTTTTTTATTTCATTAAAAAAAGACGGTGGCAATTTTTTGTATTCTGCAGCGGTTCCATTTGGATTTTGTTTAATCCATTTTTCAGCCTTGCTCATGCCTAAAAGTTTTTTTGCAACCCCCATAATATCTTTCTTACCTGCTTTGATAGATGCAACAGCAGGCTTAAAGGCTGCCTTAACATTTCCTCCAAACGAGAGGTTGGCAAGTTTCTTGTATTCTGCCATGACATAATTCAGGTATTCAATTTCCTGGAATTCTTTTAGCATTCGATATGGGTAGTGCATCATATCAAACTTTCCGGTTTCTTTATCTTTCCAGGGGCCGGCCCAGTTGACTACCATTTGGCCTTTTTCATTAATTGGAATATGAATTTCAGACCGTCCAAAGTCATCAAGCTCTGGATTGATATCAAAACGCAGGTATTTTCCAGGCTCAATTTCAACACTATCAAATGAAACTTTGTAGTGCCTGAGCGCCATTGCCAAAGATGCTGCAGGAAAAAGTCGATTTCCATAAAGCACCAGTAGAGGAAACCTTCGCTGCAAGCCATCAGGGTCCGGCTCTGATTGGAAAAAGTAAACACCAGCAGATTTCTCAATTAGTACATCTACAGGGGCTTCAATATTGTAAGCACTGAAAATGGTTGAATATTTTTCTCTTTCATTTTCAGGCACCTTTCTGAAATAGTTTTTTTCTTTCATTAATGATAAACGCCGATCCATTACTTCTGTTCTTTTTTTAACTGAATCAGCGGCCTGTGCTTTGGTCTTTGGCTTGAAGCTTTGAGCAAAAATAATATTTCCCGCATTTTCTGCAGCAACAGCGAGATCATTGTCCGGATCTGGAAATCTTTCTTTTATCTGATTCGCAGTAGTATCATTTTCAAAATCAATATCTTTAATATTTAATTCCCGTTCACTCTCTTCAATAAAATAAAAATCAAATAAGAATGCATCCATTCCGTGCTCTGCAGCGGTCTTAATAACAGGAAGGTGTTTGTCCCTGCTCCAGGGGCTCCATTTACCAATGGTTGCCAGTGCATCCGTATCTATATCCACCGTGGCAATGTCATCCCGGACTTCTACTAAACCGCGATTTTTAAACCTCATATCCAATAGGCTGTTTTCGAAATTATCATAAAGATCAAAAAATGATAGCAGGCAAACCACCGTGGCAACGCCAAAAGCAATCAGGATGTAGGGCTGGTTTTTTTGCATAGTTAGTTTATCTGATAATGTTAGGGGTAATAAAGATAAAAAGTTCGCGCTGTTCTTTTTCGATGGATGTGGATTGAAACATTTTTCCTAGAAGTGGAATCCCACTTAATATGGGGATAAATTTTTTATTCTCTATAGCATTTTCAGTGATTAACCCGCCAATCACAACTGTATCTCCATCGTTAACGGTTACCTGTGTATTGACAGTGCGTTGTGTGGAACGTGGCTTATCTGTTTTGATCTCGGCAGCAGAGAGCAGAGCTTCCACACTGGCATCCACCAATAAAGTGATTTTAGATCCGTCGTTGATCCGGGGTGTCACCGACAATTCGATTCCAATACTCTTTTCAGTCACTGTATTGGCGGCACTTAAACCCAAAAGCGAATTTGATGTCGGATCATTCCCCTGCCTATACTGCTCACTAGATGAGTTTTGGGTATTCACACTCCCTTCAATATAAACGGTCGTTTGAATTGATGTCGTTGCCCGATGATTATCCAGGGTTGTTATGTGTGGACTCGACAAAACTTTTGATTGTCCGCGAGCCTGCATAATTTTCCATGCCATTCCAAACTGCAATGGATTTAATGTAGCAATAGTCATATTGCTAAAATTGATTGGTATTAAGGAAGAACTTGTATCTGTTCTTGATCCGCCAAGGCTAAGGGATTGCTGACTAGACCAATCAATTCCGCTGCCGCGGGTTGTGTCCACGGTGGATTCGATGAATTTTACGGCGATATTAACGTTGGGGATCGGTTGATCAAGTTGTTCGATCATATTCATGATATGGGAGATATTTTCTTGGACATCTGAGATAACAACAATATTGGATGAGCCTGAAGAATTCGAAGTGACCAGGCGTGTAAATGTTTGTAACGTGCCGCGATTGGACATAACAGCTGACAAAGGCCCTTGAATATCATCCGCATTAATATATTTTAATTTCACGACCACTGTTTCCAGCTCGCCCACCATTGTGGTTTCAGCCCCTTTCACAATAATGATATTTTCCTGAACAAAATAATTGTAGCCATTGGGTTTCAGTATCGCATCTAAGGCTGCCTTTACGGACACATTTTCCAAGTTAGCGGTAATGGTATCTTTTACTGCAGGGCTTATCACAATATTCAGACCTGTAAGTTCGCCGATCAACAAAAGAATATTCTTAATGTCTGAGTTCTTCATATTGATAGACATTTTTTCATTCAAATTATATTCTTCACCTTCTTTAGTTAAGGGAGTAATATTTGAATAATTCTGTCCGCAGATGGACGGGATTGCCAGAAATGATAATAAAAGTATGAGGTGTATTTTATGTGCCAACGACTTTAATGATCCTTGTTTTTCCCATGAGGAAGGTGATTTTCTGGTTTTTAATCGATTCAATCCTCAAATTATTTATCAAATCTCCTTCTCGAAATCTTTGCCCGTTAATAATCACAAAAACTTTATCACCCAGTTTTGCAACAGATTCAATTCTTAAATCATCCAAGTCTGAAATTGCTTGGTCTTGGACAAATTCCTTTTTGTTTTCCTGCTTGAGATCGATAGGTTTCTCTTTTACTGGGACAAATGGATTTCTCCCCCAACCTTCTAAAGCTAAAATCTCATCAGAGAGCGGAGCAAAATCAGCTTGGAAAATAATCTGATTTTTCCGTCCTTTTGATGCCTCAAGTTTTGTAGCCCGTGCTTTGATACGCTTCATCCTTTCTTGACTGACACGTGCAGTTTTCGGGCGTTCCTTGACTTCCCGTTTTACCTCTACTACAGGCTTATCACTATTACGAATGATATAATCGCTGATTGCATATATCAGGGATAATACAAGTCCTGCAATTAAAATCTTTAGTCTTGGGGTCATAAAGGATTACACCTTAAGCTAACTCAAAAATGTGTGTATCTAAAATCTTTTTATTTTTATCTGTAATTTTAACTTTCCAAGTTACTTTATTGATTGTTTCCAATTCTCGGTTGGATAGGGCATAAATATCTTCCCCATTTTCCTTGCGGACACGAACTTTTGCATTCGTCTTTCCATTCAAGTAACAATAGTGATATGTTGTAGTGGATTTATCACTGTTATTTTCCAGAAGGGAATAAGAGCCAATTTTCCCAATTTCAGGAGAAAATTTTGATCCAGGATCGATGGGAATATTGTTGCCTATGTTCATTCTACATTAACTATAAAAAGTTCGTTCTTCTCGTTGTAAGCGATGGTATTGCTCTTCAAAAGAAGTTGAATCACATTATCATAATTGGAATCATAATCGTCATTCATAAACTTTAAATCATCTAGAATATATGTGCTGTGATTTAATTGTGTAAGAATTGTTTCGGTTATCTTACCTGCGCGCTCTGCAGAGAGCTCTTTGGTTTTTGTTTGGTTATTATTTTTTGTATTTGACTTTTGGACTATGTTCTTTTTTGGGGTCAATTTTTGAGTTTGGGTATCAGTTTTTCGTGTTATTTCAGATTCTACTACAGGGTCTATAGCAGGTTCAAACATCCAGTCAGGAATATTTTCAGGAGCGTCTTCAGGCCTATCCATTATTTTGGTCGATGTCAGTTCCGGTTCTTTAGGCTTAGGGGTTTTTATCTTCGATTTCGGTTTAACCGTCTCGGCCATGTATTCCTTTTTTATAGCTGTCTGGAAATAGGCATAAGAAATGAATTTTATAACCTGTTTGGGTGAATTCCCTTTTTGCTCAATATCTATATTGGATGCTGTGAGTCGATATTGGCTTTCTGTCATATTTTCTAAAAATTTTCCAAAATTGACAAAAGACCCATTGATCTCAATATCAATGGGGATTTTTTCTATGATGATCTCATTTTCACTTTCAGGCAAGATGATTGTTTTTTTATCAATGGCTATATTAGATGGCGAATAACTAATTATAGATAATCCATTATTTTTTATCATATTATAAAGTGCATTTGATACATTATCAAAAGATGATTTATCCGGGATTCGGTCGATGACTATCTCAAATTCATCATTCAGGTTATACCATTCTTCTTGGATATTGATAATCTCCGACTCCATGCGCCTATATTTAGTTCGTTTGGATGCGAGGTTTTTTTGTGATTGTTTAATATCGGAATATTCCGCAGCAAGGCTTTGATGAAATACAAAATACCAGATTAAGACCAAAAGGAATATCCCTGATAAAATAGCCACGAAAATATTCCGTTGGTTTTTTAATAATTCATTCATCAAATGATACACTTAATTTCAAATTGTAAGCGGTCAGAGCCCATATTGGCTTGCGAATTTTGGAAGACAACTTTCACGGATTGAAATAATCCGGAATTTTCAAGAGTTGAAATAAAGTTATTGAAATATCGATCTTTTAGGGCTGCGTTTGCTTTTACAACGCCCGCCATCCGGAGGGTTCGTTTATCTTCATCTTCCATTTCCACCAGCTGGACAAGGTCTCTTCCCATTTTTTTAAACTTCTTTACTTCCCATCCTTGTTGATAGCTCACATTATCCATAGTGATTTCCTTAGGCGTGTTATAACTCAGGAATCGTGTTATGGCAAGAATGTGCTGAAAGTATTCCGTATCATAACTCAAAAGTTCTAGTTGCTCTTGCACATTCTTTTTGTTTTTTGTAAGTAGAGTATGCTCTTCCTGCACATAAGCCAGATCACTTGTTTCTTCCTTGAGCGGTTGTATCTTAGAATTAATGGTATTGAAATCGGCTTTTGTTGTTCCAGTGATTCCAATAAAAATCACTAATAAAGCGGCAGCAACCGGAATACTGATCCTGTTTGCCCACCGGAAAATTTCATTTACTTTTAGGGTTGTGGGCATCACATTCACGGAGCCGGAAAGCGTGAGCCCAGAGCCAATGGCTGCAGTAAGGAGAGTGGGGTGGAATGGGATATTATCTCGTTCATCTTCACTGGGAGAGAATGCAAGATTTCGAATGGGATTTAAAAAATGTGTATTGAGTCCCAAAATTCCTCCAATGAATTTATCCAGATGAAGAATATCACCGGCGGAACCGCTCAACAGTACCTCCGTATTATCAGACATGATAAAGCTTTTTCGTATACTGTTAATCGTGCGATCAATTTCTTGACGCCAGCCATCCAAAACCGGGCGGAAGATATCATCATATTTTCCCGTATCTACTTTTTCCCCTAAGGCACGAATGAATGATTCGGGTACTTGAAATTCATCTCGCTTATCCCATTTTTCGGTAGAATGACCCTGGTCTCTCAATGCATCTGTTAGGCTTTGGATGCCAATGTGGAGTTGTAATAAGACTTGGATCTTTCCCTGAACACATCCAAGAATGAGACTAGTATTTTCACCGATATGAAGGATTAATGTTGTTTTTTTACGGTGCTCGGGGTAATTCCAGATAAAAGCATTGTAAACAGATTGTGCTGTAGGATGCCACCATCGAATCTCCCAGTCCAATTCGTTTAATAAAGTACTGGTTTCCGATAGAGCCGTATTATCACCAATGCCCACATTCACATAATTTGCACCTCCTGGTGCGTGGCCAATAATTGCATCTTCAGCAGGGAAGGGGAGTCCTTTCTTGATGGCCCATTCAATGATCTGTTTTTTATCTTTTTTATTTTGTTTTGGAATTTCAACCAATTTTAGCAACATCTTGTCATTATTCATATTGAGAGAAATTGTATTTTTATCCCGCAATGATTTTGTTGCAGATTTATAAATTTCCATGCGGTCCGACAAACGATCTTCTAAATTATTTAAAGAATTTTCACATGCGATTAAAAACTCGGACGGGTTTTGGGATGGATCAAGGTTTCGCGCCTTTGAAGCAGTTAAATCATAGGACAAAAGGGTTTTGATGCCTTTTTCTTCTTCCAAAAGAACCGATGATATTCGACCGCTGTCAACACTAACACCCAATATTACATTGTCTAATGGAATTTTTTTTCCGGAAATGTATGTTGGATATTTCCCGGGGATTGGCAAAACATCATCTGCAGGCTCATTTGAAAGTTCTGATGTAAATTCTTTAGTAGGTGCTTGATCGGTGACACCCTCATCTGGTTTTGATTCAGCGGGTGTAGCAGAAATAGATTCCGGAGCATCTTTTAGATCTTCTTTTTCAATTATTAACTCGTCTGGAGGTTTGCCTCCGCCAATCCAATCATCTTCTTTCTCTTCCATTTCCACGGGTTGCTGTGTATCTTCTTTTTCGGGTCCGTCTTTTCGAAGAACATCCAAGAGTTTATTAACCGCTATCTCATTATAGTTTTTTTTCTTTTGCTGTAGTAATCCACCGGTACTTACCTTTCCTGAAATGACCCGCTGCACCATTTCTTCGCTGATTTCATTTTTATTCTCGCTCATCATGGTAAGCAGAAGTTGGTGACATAATTGGGTCACCTTGCGCGGATACCCTTGGGTATTTTTATAAATTTTTAAAATAGATTTTTCGGTAAACCAGCTGTCAGGATTACCACCGGAAACTTCGATCCGGTGATCGATCATGCCCCTCATATCTTCTAGTGCAATGGGGCCAATCTCGAAATCGAAGGATATACGATCTTCAAAATTTGGATATTTATGGATCATGGCCCCCATTTCTGGCTGACCGAATATGATCAATTGCAGCAACTTAAAATCATCCGTTTCAAAGTTCAATAGGGTCCGAAAAACATCTAACATTTCGCCAGGAAGATTTTGGCCTTCGTCAATGATCAGAACCAGAATTTTACCTTGCTCAACACCAATCTTTAAGAGATAATTCTCAATTATATTCCTGCATTCCTGTACAGATTCCCCAGTGTTACTTACACCGAATAAATTAATAATATATTTCAGGAGGATCAGTTCAGATTCGAACTTGGGGTCCAGAATCAGGTAAAAATCGAAATCATCTGGTTCCGCTTTAAAATTCCGGATCAGTTTTCTGCTGATGGTGGTTTTCCCTACACCAATTCCACCACGGATTACAGATAATCCACGACGCATCCTGATAGCCAGTTCCAACCCTTCTAAGCATTGTCGATGCTGGACAGCAGGAAAAAACAGATCAACATTGGGTGATGTTGAAAATGGGTCTGTTTTTAATCCGATTGAATCAAATAGATTCAATGAAAATTCCCCAGTTTAGCTCGTTACGAAAATGAAATGTAAGTATAAACCATAAAGACTGATGCTGCAATAAGCGCTATGCCAATAAGGATCCTGTTCTTCAGGAAAAATGCATCTGTCATATAAAGTTTATTTGCGTGTCTTTCAGCTTGTAGGATTGTATTGGGTGACACAAGAAGCAACAGCCCAAAAACACCCGACAGGATAGCTGTGACTAAAAATATAATTTTATTCAACGGTTCACCAGCATATGTGTATCCAAGAAAAGCGGATACGCCTAGTAGCCCTATGCCAATGGGGATCCTGTTCTTCAAGAAAATAGCATCTGTCATAAACAGGCGGTTGGCTTGCCGTTCGGCTTTTAAGATTGCTTCCGGTACAAAGATCAATAACGCACCGAAAACGGCAGAAATCATCCCTATTATCAGGATAATTATCATGGGATCTACCATATTTGAACCTCTGGTTTCATTTCGATGAAAATTGGTTTATTCAAAAACCTGTGAAAAAGGGCGCATCTCACCCATTCCTCGATCGATGAATTTAAGGATAAAATAGAGAGAAAGATAACTCTCTTGCCGTCTGGAAATTAATATTCTAAATAGGAGCCGGGAACAACGATCGGATCTAGTCCAATATTGAGCCCTGAAAATGTAGGAATATTCCCTCTTGTAATGGATGCATCATTGCCTTGAAAATCTACTGAAGAGTTTGAAATAACTGACCCGGTAATGTCGCTGTTTCCTACCAATGAGAAAGAAGAACTATAGTTTAAAATGGCTCCATACACCGTGCTCCCATCTAGCTCAAGGCTGCTACCTTTGGATATGATTAAACCATACACAGTTGAACTGGTGTAATCAGCGGCTCCTTTTGAATACAGTATCACAGGGGCCCCTAAACCGGTCCCAATCTGAGAATTTGAAATTGTAAGTGTTCCACTGCAGATCAGGAAAATATTTCCATTGATCGTCGTGTTTGAACTAATGTTCAAGTTACCATTTACGACAATATAACCGGGGCCGTTCACGGTTGAGCCCGATATGGTTAGATTATTATTCGCCAACAGTTGGCTGTTGGAATAACTGCTTAAATTGATCGTTGTATTAGTGAAGGCTGTGTTACCCATTTTTGAAAGTGTAGGCCCATTGGTCCAGGATGCGTTACTTATTGAACCGTCATTATTTGATTGGGTTTGCGTATCATTCGCTGTATTACCTGTATTTTCTTGGAAATTGTAGTACGCCGTTAAACCAGTCTCATTCCCAGCAAGAATGGTATCTTTTTTAGCTGCGATCTGACTGCCAGTGCGTGCCACATTCCAGATCCGGACTTCATCTATTTTACCATTGAAAGTGTAATTATTGCCTGTGCCGTTATGATACCGAGAGCCGCTCCGGGTACGGCCAATATTAGCGGGATTATGATTCCATAATTGTGAGCCATTTCCACTAGTCATATAATTTCCATCTAAATACATTTTAAGGGCGTTAGTAGAGACAGAAGAACCTCCATTAAGTGTCAGTGCTACATGGTGCCACTGATTATTTTGGATAGACGTTGTGTATATCCATGTACCAGGGGTCCAGTTGCTTTCATCAGATCTACGGTTCCATCCACCAACGTATAATCTACCGCTGTGGATGTAAATATTCAGTCCGCGGGTGCCACCGCCTACTTCGAAAATCACTTGTCTGGTACTGCTATCTTTATTATTTGTCCTGAACCAGGCTTCGACTGTACGCTGGCCATGAATACCTGTATTGATATCCGAGCTGCTACCAATTCCAACATAATCATTGCTGTTAAAATCCAGGGCATAATTATTGTAGGCACCGCTAGCCGATGCTGCGCTGGTTAAAAGAGCTTCATACTGTGTTATATCCAGCGTTGGGAATGGCGGTGGGGAAGAGAGCAGTGTTCCACCGGTCCCTGTTGTATATGTTATCCCGCTGTTTGTACCGCTATTGGACTGAACATTGCCGTTGTAGAACATATCCCCGCTAATGGTGCCGTTGGACTCTGTAAAGGTTTGGTTGCCGGAATTATTGCCGTAAAACGAAAAGAAGAATGCTTCCGGCATTGATGAGATGAACAATCGCAGGTTTCTTTCAACATCATTAATTGTTGCGGTGCTTTTAACGGTGATAAAATGGGAGTAGGGAAGGGATGTCCCAGCTTCATTGTTCTGGGTGTCAAAAGAGACAGAGTAGCTGCCATTATTAAAGTTCCCCGAGACGTTAGAAATATTCCGTGATGCTTTAAAAGACTGCATAGCATGCTCAATCCCAGTCATGGCAAGGTTTCGTGCTTTAATATCAACCATATAATAACCGCCGGTACGCGACTCAGTTATTGAAAAGCGGGCCAGATAAAATGCAAACAGACTTAAAATAATGAAAATACCCATGGTAGATGCCATGATGATCATTCCTGATTCAGAGTTACGTTTATAGTTCATCTTAATTATCAGTCGTGGTAGCTCATTTTTGAACCAAACCTGAAATTATGTGGATACACAAAAGATGTTAGTGAAAGTGTATCTATATCATTTATAAATGTTAAATCCAGTTTTGAAAGATGGACAGTTTTTGCTTGGGTTGCTGTTAACCCTCCTGAAGACGGTGAGATAACATTGAAATTATTATCATAGAAGGTAAATCCGTTTGACTGGGAATATCCTAAAGAATTGGATAGCGAGTAATAGCTTCCTGTACCTATTCTAAAGTTAAAAAAGTCTGGAGAACTGGTCTGGAAATCTTTCAGATCGCCTTTTCCATTCTTTACGTAAAGGCTGTTCTGATCTGAAAGAATAAAATCAGCTGACGATGATTGACCCTGTGTGTCTCTCATCAGTCTCCAGAAGGCGGATCTTGCTTCACTCACAAAACCCTGGCGATTAGTTTCTTTAACAAATATATCTGCACCCTGGAAAAGCATGGTGGCCGCCATGGACCCAATGATGCCCACAGCCACAATGACAATTATCATTTCAATTAATGTAAATCCCTTTTGTGATGAGCTCATCGTTTTATAACCCGGGGCTAATAATCATGGTATCGGTCATGGCAGAGAGTGTCTTGTGGGATACTCTTACCATAATGCTTTTATAGTCTGTCTGGTTGGATTGGGGCGTGTGAAACCCTGAAGACGCAGCCACATATGTGACGGCAACAGAAATGCCGAATGCAGGGTGTTCGCTGACTTCATTAATGGTATACTGATGAAAATCATCAATATCGTCAAAATGTATAATGGCGGTTTCTCCAGAGTCTTTCCCCAGGGAAGAAGACCAGGGAGCTGCGCTATTTTCATCATACCCACGGGCCCGAATCTGGTTCTCCATACTGTTCAGTATAACACTCTGTACAGTCCTTAATTCAGAATGTGCTCTGACAGTTTTTCCTGTGTTCAGTGCCTTGAGAAAAACCATGAAAGAAAGGGTAAGCAGGATCAAAGATACCATAATTTCAATCAGAGTAAACCCTTTTGCAGTGCCCTGAATATTTTTCATCAATTCAAACTCCATTTCCCTGTCACAGGTTCCACAGAAATTGTTTTTGAATTGAGTACGATGGATCCGCCTGATTTTGGATCCCCCAGTGGAAGAAACTGAA
>Ga0308013_10000769_pt1 | contig 16011 bp, 10 predicted proteins | sample Neamet181_FD_203131 | JGI IMG/M metagenome (GOLD analysis project Ga0308013, IMG submission 203131) | Marine microbial communities from water near the shore, Antarctic Ocean - #181 | ecosystem: Environmental > Aquatic > Marine > Unclassified | place: Southern Ocean | collected 2014-07-25
CCCATGTTATTAGTCCGTTGGGTGTTTTTGCGATAGACTGGTGATATGATGTAATTAAAATATCATCTTTTGGATTAAAAACCCCACTATTAGATCCCTGTGGACACTGAGCAAATCCAAAAAGAGAGATTAATGAAAGTAAAAAAAATCTTTTCATAATCTAAATTAGGGGAATTGAAGTCTCTTTTATAGATTTAAATCCCCCATTAATTTCAATTATATTATGTACTCCCCTGCTTTTTAAAATTGAGGCAGCAATCATACTCCTATATCCTCCGGCACAGTGAACATAAAAATCTTTTTTATCCGGAACATCTGATAAATAATTATTAATAACGTCTAAAGGGGTATTAATTGCAGAATCAATTCTTTCATTATCATATTCAGATTTTTTACGTACATCAAAAATAACAGAATCATTATTTTTTATTTCATTTTCAAATTGCTGAGCTGAAATAGATGTTACTTTATCAACCTGTTTTCCTGATTCTTTCCAAGCTAAAAAACCACCTTCTAAATATCCAATAGTATTATCAAACCCAACTCTTGAGAGTCTTGTTATGGCTTCTTCTTCTTCTCCTTTTTCAACAACTAATAAAATAGGTTGTTTTACGTCCGCTATTAAAGCTCCGACCCATGGAGCAAATCCACCCTTTAATCCAATAAAAATTGATTTAGGTATATGTGCTTTTGCAAAATCCTGTTGATGCCTAACATCAAGTATAATAGCTCCTGTATCATTAGCTATTTTTTCAAATTTTAAAACGGATATTGGATTAATCCCTCTATCTATAATCGAATCAATATCTTCATAACCTTCTTTATTCATTTTTGCATTTAAAGGAAAATAAGATGGAGGAGGCATAAGTCCCTCTGTAACTTCTTTAATAAACTCTTCTTTAGTCATGTCTGCCCTTAAAGCATAATTCATTTTTTTTTGATTTCCAAGAATATCTACTGTCTCCTTCATCATATTTTTACCACAGGCTGAGCCTGCACCGTGAGCTGGGTATACAATTACATCGTCAGCCAATGGCATAATTCTATTTCTTAAGCTTTCATATTGAATTCCAGCCAAGTCTTCCATTGTCATGTCATCAGATTTTTGAGAAAGATCAGGACGACCCACATCTCCCAGAAAAAGCGTATCTCCACTAAATATGGCATAATCTTTTCCGTTGTGGTCTTTCAATAAATATGTTGAACTTTCCATGGTGTGTCCTGGAGTGTGTAAAACTGTAATAGTACAATTACCTATTTTAAAAACTTGATTATCTGTTGCTATAACAGCTTCATAATTTGGATCAGCATTTGGTCCGTATATTATTGGTGCTCCTGTCTTTTTTGATAAAGTAATATGACCACTAACAAAATCTGCATGAAAGTGTGTTTCAAAAATATATTTGATTTTAACATTTTTAGATTGAGCTTTTTCTATATAGGTATTTACTTCTCTTAATGGATCAATAATAGCAGCCTCTCCCTCACTTTCAATGAAGTATGCACCTTGGGATAAGCATCCAGTATAAATTTGTTCTACTTTCATTTTATTCTAGTATTTCTGTGTTTGCTTGTAAGCTTATTTTTTCTTCGATCTTATTTTTTGGATTCTTATTTTTAAAATATGAAAATGCCTGCTGCGTGTTAGCAAAGAAATGTTGATTTCCAATAGCTTTAGCAACTCCACTTTTAAATAAACTATCTACAACTGGTCCAATAGCTCCAGCTACATAAAATTCAATTCTTTTTGATTTTAAAATTAAAACTATTTCATTTAATGTTTTCATTCCGCTAGAATCAATATAATTAATTCCCCCTGAACTAAGAATAATAACATTTAATTTACCCTTCTTCTGATCAACTCTTTCAAGAAGTTGTTCTTTAAAAAATTGTGAGTTTCCAAAGTATATTTGCTCATCAAACCTTAGTAAAAGTAAATTCTCATAAGTTTCTATATCCTCTGTAAACCTGTCTATATCTTTAAAATAATCAGTTCCCTTAATTTTACCTAAAACAGCAACATGTGGCTGAGTAGAACGATATACTAACAGCAACAAAGAAGATAAAACTCCTAGAATTATCCCTTCTTTTATTCCAATAAATAGAGTTATTATAAACGTGAATAAAAGAATATAAAATTCACTTTTACTTGATTTCCATAATTTTATAGGTGATTCAAAATCAATCAATTTAAATACGGCAACCATTATGATAGACGCTAAAATAGTATTAGGCAAAAAATAAAATAATGGAGTCAAAAATAAAAGAGTAAGTCCAACCACTAGAGCACTTATTATTGAAGCCAACCCAGAATTAGCTCCAGCTTGATCATTTACTGCTGTCCTTGAAAAACCACCTGTAGTGGGATAGGACTGAAATAATGATCCAATAATATTTGAAGTTCCTAGGGCAATTAACTCTTGATTCGGATTAATCGAATAATCTTTTTTCTCTTCGATAGCTTTTGCAACAGAAATAGCTTCCATAAAAGCTATTAAAGCGAGTGTTAAAGCCAATGGTAATATTTTTGAAATATTTGTTAATTCAATTTCAGGTAATCTAAATGAAGGAAGACCTTCAGGGACAATACCTACAATGGATATTCCGGAATCTTCCCCAAAATATTTAATCCATATACTAGAAATAACAACTACTATTAATGCTCCTGGAATAGATGGATTTAATTTTTTTAATGAAATTAATAATATAATTCCTAGAAGTCCAATTACCAAAGTAGTTATATGTATTTGAGAACTTTTATCTATAAATTCAATTAATAATAAATGTATTTTATTGCTTGATTCGAAAGGAGCTCCAACTAGGTGCTTTAATTGACTTAGCCCAATAATAATAGCTGCAGCAGATGTGAAGCCAGAAATAACAGGTTTGGAAAGAAAATTTACCAAAAACCCCATCCTTAAAAACCCTAAAACAAGTTGAATTAAGCCCATGAAAAAAGCTAAAAAAATTGCCATTGAAATATATTCATCAATCCCTGAAAGCTTTAAGGCTGCTAATCCAGAAGCAACCAACAATGAGTCCATTGCTACTGGACCAACTGATAACTGACGAGAAGTACCCATGATGGCATAAATAACTTGAGGGACCAAGGCTGCATAAAGACCAAATACCGGAGGTAATCCTGCAAGAAGTGCATATGCCATTCCTTGAGGAACTAGCATAATACCAACGGTAAGACCTGCAACAAAATCGTTTTGAATTGACTTTTTTGAAAGATTAGGAAGCCATTCTAGTATTGGAAAATATTCCTTCATATTAACCCGCAATTTAATATTTTAGTTATAAAGTAGTTATAATTAATAATCACTTTTTGGAATAACCGATCCATGAGGATCAATCAATTCATCTCCTAATATCTCTCTCATTCTATTAAAAAAACTCGAGTTTTCTATGTGTTCTATTTCTTCAGCAATTTCATGAACTTCATCTACAGAAAAATTCATTTCCTTAACTAAATATAATTCAATAAGTCTATGTTTTGAAATAATTTCTATTGCCTTTTTTCTTCCTTTAGTAGTCAATTCAATAGGCTTATATGGCATTGTATCAATAAATTCCATCTTAACTAATTTGCTAACCATATTTGAAACGGTAGACTTACTTACTTTAAAAAAAATACTAAGTGCTGTAACTGTAACCTTGTTTTTTTTCTCCTCAAGCTTGTAAATAGCTTTTAAATAATTTTCTTTTTCAATTGTTTTTTTCATAAAATGTTTTGCAGTATGAAACTTTATAATAGTTTTGCAGTATAAAACTTTTTTTAAATGTCTCGAATTGTATTTTTCTTTTTTATTTTTATTAAAATATCATACAGCCAGGTTTATCCAATAAAAGGAAAAGTACTTTCTGAAGGCTCCCCTCTTCCAGGAGCTTCTGTAATAATTAGTGGAACCAAAATAGGAACCATAACTAATCAAGAAGGTGATTTTACCTTAAACATATCTAAGATAAAGAATCCCAAAATAATTATTTCATATATAGGGCATAAATCTTTCAGTCAAAATATAAGTTACGATATAAAAAATATTGGATCATTTGAATTGGAGTTGGATGATCAATTAAATGAAGTAGTTATTTCTGGCACATTAAAGCCTGTTTCAAAACTAGATAGCCCCGTACCTGTTGAAGTTTATACTAAAGATTTTTTTAAAGGAAATCCAACTCCTTCTGTTTTCGAATCAATGGGAATAATAAATGGTGTTAGACCTCAACTGAACTGTAATGTTTGTAGTACTGGAGACATTCATATCAATGGACAAGAAGGAAGCTATACAATGGTTTTAATCGATGGACTTCCCATAGTAAGTGGATTATCAACCGTTTATGGATTATCTGGAATCCCACAGTCTTTGATCGAGCAAGTTGAAATTGTTAAAGGACCAGCATCTACTCTTTATGGATCAGAGGCAATAGGAGGATTAATTAATCTGATAACAAAAATGCCCGAAAATGCCTCAAAGTTTTCTTTTGACTCCTTCACATCGGGATGGGGAGAAATAAATACAGATTTAGGGTATAAATACAAATCGAAAAATAAATTACAAGGAGTTTTAGGTATTAATTATTTCAATTATTCAAATCCCATTGATAATAACAATGATGGTTTTACAGATTTAACACTAGTAGATAGAATCTCAATATTTAATAAGTTAGATTTTACAGACAAGCTATCTGTCGCAACCAGGTATATATATGAAGATCGTTGGGGAGGACAAATGAATTGGTCTTCAAATTACAGAGGTGGAGAAGAGGTATATGGAGAAAGCATTTACACTAGTAGGGTTGAGATTTTTGGAAAATATGATTTTAACAAAAACTTATTTTTTCAATTTAGCTTTAATAATCATGATCAAAATTCAGTTTATGGAAGCACAATATATAACGCAAAACAAACAATAGGTTTTGGACAATTAATTTGGACTAAAGATTTAAAAATTAACTCTTTTCTTTTTGGTTTAGCATATAGATATACATATTATGATGATGATACAACAGCAACATTTAATGAGAGCTCATCCTCTAATATGGCAGAGATAACTAACCTTCCAGGTTTGTTTATACAAGATGAAATAAAAATAAATGATTTAAATACAGTCCTCCTTGGCCTAAGGTATGATCACAATTCAATTCATGGAAGTATACTTACCCCAAGGTTTAATTATAAAGTTACTAATAAAGAGAAAACTTCAACCTTAAGGTTTAGTATAGGATCAGGTTATAGAATTGCAAAGGTTTTTACAGAAGATCATGCAGCTCTAACTGGAGCTAGAGATGTTGTCTTTCTGAATGATTTGAAACCTGAAAGATCATGGAATACAAACATAAACTATGTAAAAAAAATATATGCCAAACAAGGTTATATACTAGATTTTGACACTAGCATATTTTGGACAAAATTTTCAAATAAAATTGTTCCAAATTATGATACAAATCCAAATCTAATAATTTATGATAATTTAAATGGAAGATCAATTACTAAAGGTGCTTCAATAAATTTTAATTCATTATTCAATAACGGATTAAGAATTAATATTGGTGCTACTTATATAGATTCATCCATCATTGAAGATGGTGAAGAGTTTACTCCATATTTAACAGAAAGCTTTCAAGGAGTTTGGAAAGTTGAAAAGAAGTTTATTGAATCTAACTATAAAATAGATCTTACAGGAAACATAGTTGGTAAAATGAGACTTCCTAGATTAGGATCGTTAGATCCAAGAAGTGAGTTTTCTCCAGTTTTCAGTATAATAAACTTACAAATAACAAAGTCTCTAAAAAATTATGAATTCTATGGTGGTGTTAAGAATCTTTTAAATTTTACACCTGCCAAAAATAGTATTGCTCGTTCACTTGATCCTTTTGATAAAAAAGTAATCTTTGATCAAAATGGAAATGCAACTCAAACTATTGAAAATCCCTATGCACTAACATTTGACCCATCCTATGTTTATGCCTCAAATCAGGGTATTCGTTATTTTTTTGGAATGAGATGGAGTTTAGATTGATTCTAATAGCAATCTAGGAGTAGCTGCCCATTATTTTCAAACTCACTTAATGATTGATTGAGGTTTTTAGATGATATTTCTTCAAGAATATCAAGAACATCATGCTGCATAGATAAAGATCCACATATCATTATAACTCCATTATTTTTTATTGTCTCACAAACTCGATTTTTATTTTTGATTAAAACATCTTGAACATATTCTTTTTTATCCTCTTGAGACAAAGCCTCTTGAAAATGTGAAAGATATTTTTTTGATATAGCACCGTTAATGTATTTTTCATAAAGCTTTAACGACTCTTTGGTTCTTCCTCCCCAAAATAAACATAGTGGTATTTGACTCTTATTTTCATTGATCATCCCAAGAAATGGAGCAATACCCGTTCCATTAGATATTAAAATAATTGAATGTGCTTTTTCTGGAAAGTGAAAATTTGAGTTACTTTTGAAACTAGCATTAAAAGATTGACCAACATTGAGCTCACTTAAATATAAAGAACAAACACCTTGATTATGTTTTTTAATACTTAACAATAAGTCTTCACCAATTTTACCAATTGAATATTGTCTTATAAAACCCTCTTCATTTGGATGAATATTTAATAAATCTCCAGACTTAAACTTGATATTTTTTAAAGACTTTAATTTTAATAAAAATGTATTGTCTAAGTTTAAATCCTTTTTCTCAACAATATTAAAAGAAGTTGTTTTTAATTTATTTTTAACCGGTTTGGTCATTTCTAAACTTAGATTAACTCCTGTTGTCTTAGCCCAACTTTTAGTCCATGAATCAAAAGCATTTTTTGATTCTTCATTAATCTTATAAAGAGGCATTATTGATTTAAATTTAGGGTTATTGTCAAGTAATTGATCAACATCAATAGCAAATTGACAATATTTTGGATACATTAAAGATCCAAAGCCTAAAACTGAAAAATTCATTTTATTTATAGGAATAATAGTTTTTAATTTTCTTTCAAATAGTCGTGCATTTGAAGGAGCTTCTCCGTCACCATATGTTGCAGTTAAAACAATAAGATATTTTGCTTTTTCATATCGAGTATATTCATTCAGTGAAGAGATGAATACTTTCTTTCCTAATTTGATTAAACTCTCATAAAAATATTTAGCAAATGTATAAGTGTTACCTGTTTCAGAGCCAACTAAAATAATGAATTCACATTCATTTTCATCCAATACTTTCTTTGGTTTTTTTGTTTTAAATATTCGTTTGAATGCCATTGAAAAACCAGAAAACATAAAAAAAAGCATACTTGAACTTGCTATGAACAAGACGACAGACCACAATATACTCCCTCTTCCAGTGTGTAAAATTAAGTTCCATCGAGCTGCTAGTTTTACAAAAGGATAAAGCGATTCTTTGATGACTCTTCCTGAAAATTGATCAATATTTAAAACTCTGTCATTAAGGGAAAGTTCATAAAAGTCTTCTTTAGATTTTGAAAATGGGAAAGTTAAGCTCCTGACCTCTTTCAATGAAATAGTTTCAAAAAAGCCAGATAATGATTTGTTTTTTACTAATTCACTTTGCTTGCTATTCCAACTATAATCCAAATAATCTTTTGGTAATAATGATAATTTTTCAATTGATAAAAACACTCCAGTTACTGCAATTATTATAATTGGAAGGACTAGCCATCTTCCAAGAATGACATGATATCTTTGATTAAAATCACTGTCCTGGACCCTCTTAAACCACTTTTTAAAACCACCTTGTCTTTTTGCTAATAAAAAGACTCCTGTAACTGCTATAAAACAAAGAAGCAACGAAACTATACCAACAAAAACACGACCAATAGTTTTGAGGAAAAGCGATCGATGAAGGTTAGTAATAAAACTGAAAAATCGTTTTTGTTTTTTAACCAACCCAATATTTTCTCCAGTTTTAGGATCAATGTAAATTTTATTTACCTCTCCTTCATTTGTTATTACAGAAGCTATGACAAAATCATCCTCAGTTACTTCTATTTTAATTATCTCAGCATATTTTTTATTGAGACTTAGGACTGCTTGATTAAGTGAAACTTCATCTAGTGAAGCAACATTATATGGCTGAACTGAAACTGTTATGGGTTCAAAGGCAAGGATTCCCCCAGTAATAGAGGCAATCAGTAAAAAAAGTGAAGAGATTAATGCTAGTAAAAAATGACTGTATCTCCAAACAAGAAGTGACATATGTTTTATCTAATTAGAAATCATTCTTATATAACGTATAAATCCAGTTCCTTCTATTTTCGTATTAATATTTTTGGAGTTTAATTCGAACTGAACATCCTTAGTGTAATATTTTTGATCCTCAACTGAACTCTCAAATCTAACACTATAACCTTTATCAATCTTATCACTTGGTATTTTTATCATGCTAACTGTTCGCTCTCCTCCTCTAACTGTTTCTCCAGTTATAGCATCAATATTATTTCTAATTTTTCCGTAAAATCTCCACCACTTGCTTAGTTCATTATACCACTCTTTATCTTTACCTTGAACGTAAAGTGTATCCTCATAGTCACCTTCTGGATTTATTAAAGAAATGATAATATATGCACCAAACCCCTCATAGTTTGTCATTTGTATCATACATTTTACATTAGTTGTATCCTCTATATTTGAGAATGAATACATTAATAAACTGGATGAAACTGCAATTACCAAAATTTTAAATCTATTTATCATATTAATTGTCTCATATTTTAGAATCTAAAAATAAAACACAAAAATACTTATTTATACTTAATCTAAATAAAAGAATTGAAAAAAATTTAACTTATTTAGTCTTCTTTTTTAAAACCATAAAAGAATTGTCCTATAAAGTTCTTAGACATATTGTTATCACCATCATATCCAAGTTTTATTTCTCCATTAGCATGAGGAACATAATTAGTTTTAAATATATAATCCCAAATACTTAAACTGATAGCAAAATTAACTCCTATTTTAAATTTATCTGGAGATGAGTTTGCATGATGATGAAGATGCATAATTGGATTATTGAAAATATATTTTAGGGGACCATAACTCAGCTTTATGTTAGAGTGATTTAAATGACCGATAATGATAGTTAGAAAATGAATTAAATATGCTTGCTCTGGTTCAAAACCACCAATCAACATTATAGCAAATACTTTTAAAGGTTTGTATAAAATATTTTCCATCCAATGGTAACGAAAATGTGCAGCAAAACCCATTTCCTTTACCGAATGATGAACCTTATGGAATTTCCATAAAAACGAATACTTATGCATTAAAATATGAGTGATCCATTGAAAAAAGTCTAAAATCACAAAAAAAATGAGTAATTGAATTAATGGGTTAAAACGGGAAAGATCCAATATGGAAATTGAACTTGAGCTTATATTAAAAGTATCAAGCATCATTTTATTAAAAACTTTATAAAAGCCGACAATAATTATTGAGAAAATAAAAAAGTTAAAAAACATATAAAAAAGATCTAACCAAAAATCTTGTCTAAATATTTTCTGATTCTTTCGCCAAGGAAAAACTAATTCAATAGCCCAAACCACTGACGAAATAATAATTAAACCCCAAAAGTAATTTTCACTAATTGGAACTTTAAAAAAAAGCTGCCTTACAGTCCAATTTAAAACTCCTAAAAAAGTCTCTATAAAAATCTCAAAATATTCCATGGATCAAACTCAAACTAATTGTTAAAAAATAATATTAAGATAATAAGAAAAAAAGAAAACCAATGGAAGTTTTAATTTGAAAAATTGAGAAGTGTTTTTCATGTGATATAATTATGGTAAAGATAGTAAACTAATTGAACCTAAATTCTCTTAAAAATTAGATTTGAGAGGCTCAATAATATGAATATAAAATTGCGAAAATTTAGGTTTTTTATTTGTCTCTATTACTTATTAAACCTTTTAATCTTTCACGAAATTAAATTAGTCACCCGTACTTTTTTCTTCTTTAATCGGGTATTATTTAATTTTTCCACCAGTATATCTGCTATTGTTTTTGGGACTGCAACAAAAGCACAATCTTGCTTTAATTCAATTATCCCTAGTTGGTCTTTTGTAATATTTCCTTGTTTGAAAAAAAGACCTGCAATATCACCTTTGGAAATCTTATCTTTTCTTCCTCCAGAAATAAATAGTGTTTCCCAAAACTGAGGCTTTCTTATTGCTTTTTTTGAGATATTTACAACTTTAGGCTTTTTAACATACTCTGGAAAGTCTTCATTTTCTCCTCTCAAAACATAGGCAGTTCCTTTAGAAACTACTCGGGCAGCTCTTCCATTTCTATGGATAAACTCTTCTTCGGAACGAGGCAATTCGAAATGAATAATAAATTTTAACTCTGGAATATCTAGACCTCTTGAGGCTAAATCGGTAGCTATTAAAATCGAGTTAGTTCCGTTTCGAAATTTTATCAACGAACGCTCTCTATCTTTTTGCTCCATTCCTCCTGAGAAGCAGCTATGGTTTAACTTATTTTTATCTAAAAAACGACTTACCTTCTCGACACTACTTCTTAAGTTGCAAAATATAATTCCATTTTGATTTCCAAGGTATTCTAATAAATTTAATAGAATTATCAATTTATTTTTTGAAGAGGATAAGACCGTTTTAATCTCTAATTTTGAGACTACCTTTTCTTTTAAATAATTAATAGTTTTGGGTTGGTCCAAGCGAACAAAGTCTGGAACTTTAATACTTTGCGTTGCAGATGTTAAAACCCGTTTATTTATATGAGGCAGCTGATTTATAATTTCACGCATCTCCAACTCAAAACCAACTTCAAGAGACTTATCAAACTCATCTAATATAAGTACTTTTATATATTTCTTAGAAAACCGATCATTGCTAAAATGGTCTGCAATTCTTCCAGGAGTTCCTATTAAAATTGAAGGTACATGCTTGATTTCTATCTTATCCTTAGACATAGGGCGGCCTCCATATACTGCATTTACTTTAAAGCCAGAACCCATAGCACGAACGACCTGTTCAATTTGGATGGCAAGTTCACGTGAAGGAACAATAATTAATGCTTGCAGCTCTTTACAATTCGGATCTAGAGTCTTAATAAGGGGCAATAGAAAGGCCAATGTTTTACCTGTTCCTGTGGGAGACAAAAGAATTGTGTTGGTTGTTGATTCTATTATAGAAATAGCCTCCTTTTGCATAGGATTTAGTACATGAATATTTAATTTTGTTAAAATATCTTGTTGTTCTTTTATGCTATTCGCCATAATAATTAGTCGTTTTTTCGGGTAGATTTTTTTGAAATTTTTACTCCTGTATTTGCTAAATAATTCGCAAACACTTTCTCTATTAACTCTTCTTTTGTGAGGTGATGAAAAATGGTTCTCACCTGATTTTTAAATTCAGCTGAAACATTATGATTTGATTTAGTTTTAAATATTTTTTTCGCCCATAACAAACCATTGTTTTCTTCAATGCTTTGTGCATCTCCTTTTTTGAATTCATTGAATTTAATACCTAGTTCTTTTTCAAAATCAGCAATTTCTTTAACTTCTTCTTCTTGTACTATAGTTAATGAAAATCCTTTTACTCCTGCTCTTGCTGATCGTCCACTTCTATGCACGTATGCTTCATAGGTGTCAGGTAAGTGATAATTCACAACATAGGTGATTTCTTTAACATCAATTCCACGAGCTGCTAAATCAGTTGCAATAAGAATATCTATATATCCTTTTCTAAATTGATCCATAATTCGATCACGAATTCCTTGCGTTAAACTTCCATGAATCGATCCTGATGAAAATTTATTGATGGATAAATTTTTACTTAATTTATTAACAGCCGCTTTTGTTTTACAGAAAATAATCCCTCTTTCTCCTTCTTTACTGCTTAAAAAATGCATTAAAACATTTAATTTTTCTATAGGCTCTACAACCATATAGTAGTGATCTATGCCTTGATGGCCCATTGTAGTCATGTCAGTTTCTATTTGCAAAACATCCTTTGACATGTAATTTTGAATTAATTGTTTTATCGCGCCTGACAAAGTTGCGGTAAATAACAGTGTTCTACGATTTTTTGGAATTACTTCAATAATACGATCTAAATCATCTTTAAAAGCACTCACTATTTCATCTGCTTCATCCAATACTAAATACTTTATATTCTTAATATTAATAGCACTACGGCCAATTAAATCTAACAAGCGTCCAGGTGTTGCAATAATAATATGCGTTTTAGTTTTTAAGCTCTCTATTTGAGGTTTTATTGGAATTCCTCCATAAACTGCTAAAACAGAAATCTCAGAAATGTACACTCCATAAGTCAATAAATTAGAGTGAATTTGTTGTCCTAACTCTCTAGTAGGCACTAGTATTACAACTTGAACATGAGTATCTTCTATATTGATTAACTGCAACAAGGGCAATCCAAAAGCAGCAGTTTTACCTGTTCCTGTTTTTGCCAAAGCAACAAGATCTTCTTTTTGATTGAGTAACAACGGAATGATCTTTTTTTGTATATCTGTGGGAGTAGTAATTTTCAAATCTGATAAACCTTTTTGTAATAGTTGGTTAATTCCTATATCAGAGAAAGATTTTGACATAAAATTGTTTTATACAAAGATATATATACGAAATCCGATAATCGAATAAATAGGAACTCTAATTAATTTAACTCTCTTAAGCATGGATGAATAAAAAGAATATAAAGTGGGTTTTAGAATCAATGTTTTACAAAAGGGTGTAAATAAAAACGAGAGACAATCTTACGATTATCTCCCGTTTTGTACTCGAGGCGGGACTTGAACCCGCACGACCGCAATGGTCATTGGATTTTAAGTCCAACGTGTCTACCAATTCCACCACTCGAGCAAAATCTATTTAGAGCGAAAGACGGGATTTGAACCCGCGACCCTCACCTTGGCAAGGTGATGCTCTACCCCTGAGCTACTTTCGCAAAAGGTTTACAAATATAGAATAAACATGTAAATAGCTATTATCACTGAATAAAAAAATTCGTTTTTTATAAACTTATTTAACACCCAATCTTCTTTTAATCTCATTTAACTTCATTAAAGCCTCTATGGGCGTGAGTAAATCAATATTTATTTCTTTTATTTCATCTCGTAATTCTTCCAAAAGTGGATCATCAAGTTTAAACATTGTCATTTGCAAAGATGATTCATCGTCATTCAATAACTCTGTTCTTTCCTCCAAAGCATTACTGGACTCAAGAGCTTTTAACTTTTTAGACGCTGTCTGTAAAATACTTTTTGGCATACCTGCCATTTTCGCTACATGAATTCCAAAACTATGAGCACTACCTCCAGGTTCTAGTTTTCTTAAAAACAAAACCTTATTCTTGAGCTCTTTTACAGAAACATTATGATTTTTGATTCTAGGAAATTGCTGAGACATTGCATTTAATTCATGGTAATGGGTGGCAAAAAGAACTTTAGGTTTATATGGATGTTCATGGAGAAATTGAGCTATAGCCCATGCAATTGATATTCCGTCATAAGTACTTGTTCCTCTTCCGATTTCATCAAGCAAAACAAGACTTTGTTTTGTAATATTATTTAAAATTGTGGCTGATTCATTCATTTCAACCATAAATGTTGAGGCACCTTTTGAAATATTATCACTTGCTCCAACTCTAGTAAATATTTTATCTACTATTCCCATTTCTACAGATTGAGCAGGCACATAGCTACCCATTTGACCTATTATAGTTATCAGTGCTGTTTGCCTAAGAAGAGCAGATTTTCCTGACATATTTGGACCTGTTATCATGATTAATTGCTGATCCTTATCATTTAACTTAATAGTATTCGGAACATATGAGGAGTCCTTAGACATAACTTGCTCAATTACTGGATGTCTTCCCTCTTGAATGAAAATTGAGTTTTCTTCTACAAATTTTGGACATACATAATTATATTTTTTTGCTGAAAATGAAAAACTCCATAAGCAGTCTAAAAAAGAAATTTCGTTTGAAGCTATCTTAAGAGTGACTAGATAGTCCTGAAGTTTATTTAAAAGTTTTTCATAGAGACTTTCTTCAATAATTTTTATTTTATCCTCTGCTCCAAATATTTTTGATTCAAACTCCTTTAATTCTTCTGTAATATACCTTTCAGCATTAACTAAGGTTTGCTTTCTAATCCATTCCTCTGGAACTTTATCTTTATGAGTATTTCTTACTTCTATATAATATCCAAAAACATTATTATATGCAATTTTTAGTGAACTTATCTTAGTTCTTTCTATTTCGTTTTTCAAAAGATTATCCAAATGCAACTTAGTTGTTGAGAGTAAATCTCTTAAGTTATCTAATTCTTCTGAGACCCCTTTAGCTATGACATTTCCTTTGTTGATTAGTGAAGGTGCATCTATATCTAATGTTTTTGAAAGTAAGTCAATAATCTTATCTAATGATGGAAATTTGGAAGCCTTATTTGTTAAATTTTTATTACCACTTTCATTTAAAACCTTTAATATTTTCGGAATGATATTTAATGATTCCTTTAGCTGGACTAAAGTTCTTGGAGCAACCTTATAAGTTGATATTTTAGCCATTACTCTTTCTAGATCTATAACTTCTGGCATAAAATCTTTAAGTGCTTGGAAAACAGAATCAAACTCTATTATTGATGAAACTATTTGTTGTCTTAAACTTATTTCTTCAATATCTTTTGAAGGAAAAGCAAGCCAATGTTTCATTCGTCTTGCCCCCATAGAAGTTAGAGTATGGTCAAGAATTGAAATTAATGAAACTCCATCAATGCTAGAAGAATGAAATAATTCAAGGTTTCTAATTGTAAAGTCATCCATCCAAACATAATCAGAACTAACTAATCTTTGAATTTTCGTTATGTGTTTTAGTTTTTTTTGTTGGGTCTCGTATAAATAGTGGAGAATTGCCCCAGCAGAATTACTGCCCTCAAATAGATCACTAATTCCAAACCCAGTCAAAGAATTAGTTTCAAAATGTGATGTTAGTTTTTCATTCGCAAAATCATTTTCAAAAACCCAATCTTCAACAAAAAATGTTGGAAATTTTAATCCAAAAGTTGCTTCAAAAATTTTTTTGTGTGGTTTTGCAACTAATATTTCACTTGGAATAAAGTTTTGTAAAAATTGTGCAATTACATCTTTAATTCCTTGACCAACCCAAAAATCTCCAGTTGAAATGTCTATAAATGATATTCCAATATTCTTTTTTCCAAAAAAAACTGCACATAAATAATTATTTTTCTTGTGATCAAGAATTGCATCATTTAAAGCAACTCCTGGAGTAACTAATTCAGTTACTCCTCTTTTAACAATTGTCTTTGTTAGCTTTGGATTTTCTAGTTGATCACAAATAGCAACACGAAAGCCAGCTTTAACTAATTTTGGTAAATACGTATTCAAAGAATGGTGAGGAAAACCAGCTAGAGGAGTTTCACTAGCACTCCCTGCTCCTCTCTTAGTCAGAATAATACCTAAGATTGAGGCAGACTTAATAGCATCATCTCCAAAGGTTTCATAAAAATCTCCAACACGAAACAATAATAAAGCATCAGGATACTTTTCCTTTATCTGATTATATTGTTTCATTAAAGGAGTTTCCTTTATTTTATTTTGCACTTTATTGCTTTTTACGAATGTACACTTTTATGAAAATCAAAAAAAGAAAATCAAGTAGACTATGACTATGTTTTGTTTATTTTTGAAAATGCGAAAGTTAAAAAATAGCGAACTTAAAAGAAAAACAATATCTGAATTTAAAGAAGCAATTAAAACTCCTCTAATTATAATTTTAGATAATGTTAGAAGTATGAACAATATTGGATCAGTATTTAGAACTGCAGATTCTTTTTTAATTAAAAAGATTTTTTTGTGTGGTATTTCGGCAGAACCGCCACATAAAGACATTCAAAAGACTGCACTAGGCTCAACAGATTCCGTAGATTGGGAATATTTTAAATCAACATATGAGTTAGTAAAAATTTTAATAAACAAAGGCATTAAGGTT
>Ga0308013_10000773_pt1 | contig 15978 bp, 33 predicted proteins | sample Neamet181_FD_203131 | JGI IMG/M metagenome (GOLD analysis project Ga0308013, IMG submission 203131) | Marine microbial communities from water near the shore, Antarctic Ocean - #181 | ecosystem: Environmental > Aquatic > Marine > Unclassified | place: Southern Ocean | collected 2014-07-25
ATTGTTGATTGTTATTTTATTCATGTTTTCATTCCCCATAGTTTATTGATTAACTGTAATTGTACATCTGCCAAATCTTTATAATAAAATGGATGATTCAAATCTGGTGGTTCACACATCATTGCAAGTTCTTGTAAATTACCCTTGCAAAACATAATCATCTTTTCCCAGAAAAGTATCTTCTCACACATTTTAAAGTAAAGGTGTTCCAGATGGTCTTTCTTCATTAGTTCATGTGATTGGTCAAAGATAATATGTTCTTTGTCATTCGCATAAACTAAATAAGGTATCTTCTTAGTACAAAAAAAGTAGAAAGCTGTTTGAGTTAAATTCTCAAACGTAGGCTCAGTAGGTAATGGTTGCGTACTCATTTTCCATTCCTCTTTGTTTTTAATTTTTCTAATGTTAGGTGGTTTAGTTTTTAATTCTATAAATAATTCTTTTGTTTCATAATCTATACGACCAATGGTAGGTTTGATTTGACTAAATTCTTTTTTTTCTACATACCTCTCACAAACTAATTTATTTTTACCAATTATATCTTGAACAACTTTTTTAGTAACACCAATACAATCATGTGCGTAGCTAATCATTTCTTCTCTAGCAAATTCATCCTTTGCATCCACCGGTGGTTTATCTTTTATAATTTTTAATTCTTTTTCAAAATTTAATTTATAATCTCTATCCCATTCAGTTTCTTTTATTGTTTTAGAACTCCAGATAACATCAGCTATAAGTCTTTGTACTGTGTTATTAACTAAGTTTCCAAATGTAGGTTTATATCTAAAAGCAAACTTTCTTCTAACCTCTTGTGGAAAAGAATAACCTATAATGTTTTTAGAAAATGGAGAACTTGTAGAACTATAAGACCAATGATCTAATCCTTTACCACCATTATAAAATGCAAACGCTTCTTGTATTAATTGTTCTTCTGTTTTAATCATTTAGTTCCTTTGTTTTTTACACACTTATAAACTAATAAAACTTGTTGTCAAATAAAATATATAATATATACCTCTGTATCAGATCAATAATGAAAGGAATTATGACACTTGAACAATATAGAAAAGATAAGAAACTGTCCTATTATGTCTTTGGACAAATGTTGGGACTTGATGGACAAAATCCGGGTACATCTGTTAATCGTTGGTGCTTAACTGCTAGAGTTAAAAGATTTCCTAATCCAGAAATGGTTAAGAAAATAGTAGAGATAACTAATAACAAAGTAACCATAAAGGATTTATATGAAGCATGGTACGAATCCAAAGTTTAAATATAAAAGAGTAAAAATAATTTGGCAAGATATATTAAATGATAATTCTTGGTTCGATAGTCTTGATGATGTTAATCAAATGAATTTTGCTTGGTGTGAAGATATAGGTTATTTGTTTTCTAAAGATACAAAAACAGTTAAAATATTTACATCATTTAATTATGATGGAGATAAACTTAACATTGGAAACGTAACTGTATATCCTCGATCAGTAGTTAAAAAGATAGAGGTGTTAAAATGAAATGTTTTTTCTGCGACACCGAAGTTAGATGGAATAGTGATTATGATTCAGAAGATGTTAATCCAGATTCAGAATACACAATTACAAGTATGTACGAGTGCGATAATTGTAAGGCTTGGTACGAAGTATCTACTAATAAAAAGGAGACTAAATGACAAACGCTGGTATGTTTGAAGATGCTGATAAAATAGAAAAATTAGAAAAAACTATTGACACTCTTGAAACACAAAATGATATAAAAGATTATCATATCAATAAATTAAAAGAAGAGATAAAAGGATTACAAGAAGCATTAGAAAAAACAGAATAGGGAACAATGCGACACGCTAAATACTTTGATAAGGATTTGTATTCTAAGTTCCATAGAAAATATGATGGGATTGCTATGATTGATATTGATTCTGTGGAGATATGTCAGAACAAAGGTTGTTGGAAAGTCTTAGCTGTGATTGAGCATTTGTATGACGTAAATCAAACTAAACGAAAATACACCAACATAGTAGAAGAGATTGGTAAATCTTTAAATGTGCCTGTTTTTTTGGTCTATTACAAAGAAGCGACCACCGACACCCTATCTTTCAAAGTTAGCCAACTACACCCTATCAGAACGCCATTAAACACCCATTGCGAAGCCGAGTGGGTAGATGTTTTAAGGTCAATCCACTCCAAACATGAAAAGGTCTGTACCCATGCAAAATAGCCGAGCCTTTTTACATATTACTTATAAATTGTATGGACACTTAGACAAGTTATCTGGGGTGAAAAAATCCCATGCACTAAATTGCTATTTATCTTTAATGAAACACGCATGGAAAAAGAATAATTATGAGTGTGGACTTAGATATTCTACTGTTGCTAAAGACACCAAACTATCTCGAATAACTGTGCGAAGAACCTTAGATACTTTAGAAAAATTAAATATTATATCTACTGTGCGAGGTAGGTCTGGAAAATCTTATAAAATGAATCAATTATTTATTAAAACTGAATCAGATGGATCAATTTTATACACTCCTAAATCAAATATGTATAAAAAAGATCACTCATATGTGAAAAAAAGATCAGTATTAGTAGAAGCATTAAATACAATAGATAAGGGAAACAAAATAAATAAAATAATAAGTGATTATCGAGGTGATAAGGAAAACATAATAGACAATTTAGCGAAGCTCCCCCCCGAACTCCTTAATGAAGATACTAAGAATCCATTCTATGTTAAGTTAGCTTTAAAAAGAAAAGAGGAAATTACTGCGTCAGAAAATGTTAAGTATGTCCACCCACAAAAAATAATAAATGAGCTGACTAAAATAAAAAAACTATCTAACCCAAGATACGTTGAAAAAATTTCCTTTAATAAAAGAAATAATTTAGATTACAAAGGCAACCCTATAATCTATCCAAAGAAATAATGGCTGGTAGACCTAAATCTAAGGTGTTCTGTCAATCACTCAGACGTGATGGTAAACCTTGTTTGGCTAAAGGTTTTATGTGCAAAAACAACAAATACTTGTGTCGTTTTCATGGTTTTCAGAGTACCTTAGGCTTTCAGCAACCAAACTATACCCATGATAGTAGAAAAAGACAACTTAGATCACTCAAACAATTCAAAGACCTCAGCGAAGAAGCCTTTAACACCTACTATGAAGAAAAACTTAGACCTAGAATTGAACGTAAAGAAAAATCTACCTACCATACTCGATTCATTAATAGAGGGAAATACATTAACTCATTGTATCGAATCCAAAATCACAAACCCAATGGGGATCAGCTTAGGGATGTTTTATCGTATCTTAAAAAAAAATTCAAAGATTGAGCAAGAGGTATTAGACGCAAGAAAATTAGGAATTCAGACCTCTATTGATAGATTGCTTGAAATATTTAATCATCAAGAACTTGAAAACCCTAATCAGATACTATGGATAACTCGTAAAGCTGATTTTGTTAAATGGATTGCAGGAAAAATTACTGATCTGTATTCAGATAATAAGGTACAGAAGGTAGACCAAAAAACTGAAATGAAAATAAGCTGGGGTACTGACGAGGATGATTTGATAGATGTAAACGCTGAGGATATTCCAACGTCTACACCTAATAAAGATTAAAGTTCTTCTTTTAAACCATCATATAAGTTTAAACCTTTAGCCATATCTTGTGCTGTTTTTTTACAGATACAGAAAGCAACAGTATTAATTTTACCATTTTTTAAATCATATTTAACAGCAACATCATCAGAAAAATAATTACCCTCGCAAGATTCTTCTAAATTTTCTTTTGTTATTTCTATTTTATTTTCCATAGTTCCCTTGTGTTAGTTTTTTATTCATCTTCATCTTCATCAACAGCTTCATCACCACCAAATTCTGTTTGGCTATCATCACCAAATTCAGTTCCCTCAAAGGTAGCTTTACTATTTTTATCTTGATAAACTGAACCATCAACCATAGGACAGCTTAAAGCAAGTTCCATTATTTGATCTTCTGTTAATTTAATATCACTTTCAACTTTATAACTTCTAGTATCTTGTGAATATTCTTCGTATGTATAATTATATTTCATTAGTTCCCTTGTGTTAGCTTTTTATTTTTATAGTAAGTGTAAATTATTCTCTTAGCACTTAATATATTTAAAAGAGTTTGTTTCATTAACTCATCTAAATTCTGTTTTTGTGTTAATTGTTTATTCATACTGTTATTGTTGATATTATTATTAAAAATAGAACCATGACAAAGCAATAAAAGTTTAAGCTAGTCATTTAATCCTCCCAATCTGTGTTAGTTTTTTCCATTATGTCATTTGGTAAAGGAATAAAATCAAGGGTTTCATATAAACCTCTTAACTTTTTCTGTTCCTCATACTGTTCTTTTACTTTGTGCTGTTCTTCCAACTTTAAAAGATCATCAAGTTTATTTTTTAATTTTTGCATAGTTCCCTATCTCTTTTGTTAGTTAGTTTTTCAGCTTTTAATAATGATCTGTTATATTTAATTTCAAGTATTTTATTTTTTTTATTTGGAAATAATACAAAATTATTAATCATTAATTCCAAAAATTTTTGTTGATTGTTTTTCATAGTTCCCTTTCTATTTTTGTTAGTTAGTTATTTCTTCTATATCTTCTATTGAAAAATCCTCTGCTGAATTTGATAAATCACTATTTAGATAATCAGAAACGCAAGTTTCCAAAGCTATTTTTTTTGCTTCATTTTTATTTTTAGCTTCAATTTCTGTTTCATAACTTGCATATATAGTTTGTTCTGCTCTTATTTTATATTTTTTCATAGTTCCCTTTTTTTGTTAGTTGATATAATTATATTTTTCATTTAATTTCATTAACCAATCCTTATAAAATTGTATTCTTGCAAATTCTTCTCTTAATGAAAAATCATCTAAATATTCAAAATTAAGTTGAATTTTTTCCATTAAATATAAGTATTGATATTTTTTATATTTTTGCATTAAGCAACCCCCTTATTTTTTTCTTCTATAATTTGATTAACCAAATTAACACTTTCTGATAATTCTTGTTTAAGTGTTTCAATCATACCAAATTCCATTGGTTTCTTTGGGTACTGTTCATTTTTATGTTTTTCAAAATGTTCTTTTATTGATTGTAAAGCACCATTTAAAAACAAATGTTCTTGTTCTAGTTTATCAATTAATTTAAATAGTTTTTTTGTCATTAGTCCTCTTATATTAGTATTATTAATGTTAATATCATAACAGCTATTACTGAAAATATTATAGCAACAGCTTTTGTTTTTTTTCTGTGTATTGGTTTACCGAATACTATCATAGTGCAACACCTCCATAAATTACTAGTTGGTGTAAGCTGTACATGGCTAATGATACCATTACAGCAACAGAAAATATAAACCCTAACGTAAACAATATTATTTTTTTCATAGTTCCTTTCTATTTCTCAATTATGGCTTTTTTATGTTCTCTAAATAGCTTTATTGCTTCTTTTTTTGTGTAAAAATAATATACTTTAGTTTCAAAGTACCCATTTATATTTTCACAAATACGCCACGCACCCTCGTTATTTTTATCTATTGTCATATTTACGCTACCTTTCTTTGTTCTATTTCTGTGTGATGTTTCCAATCAATCAAAGCGATATAGTCAAGATCAGCAAGATATTTTAAATCTTCATCCTTCCACGCTTCAACAATTTTATCTTTGTAATTCTCTACAACTGATTGAGAATATAAAGCTGATTTTCTAATATTGATTAAATCTTTTACTTTCCATTTATCAATATTTAAAAGACTTTCAGCAATATTTTTTACTGTAAACATCTTTGCACAATCATTTATAGACGCTTCAAAGTCGCTTGATGGTCTATTAAACCTATGTCTTTTTTCATCTTTTTTATTCATATCAAAGATTTCATCACGATAAGGTGTCCATGTGATATTGCTTAATATGTGTAATTTACTATATGCTTGATCTATTACTTTTTTTATTTGTTTTTGTTCTTTGTTCATTTTAGTTCCTATTTGTTAGTTATTATTAGTATAGTTATTATTGTGGCTTAAATTAGGCAACATGATCTAATTTAATTTTTGTTTCCTTTATTGATTTAATGTCAATATCTTTACTTCTATTACAATTAAAAAAGTATTGTGCTAATTCATTATCTTTTAAAATTGATATTTCATTATAAATTTGAGGTGTAATTCTTTTAAAACCCTTACCCATAACAACATATAAATTTGATGGCTCATAATCTTGACCGGGAAAAACCTCAATAATATCTCCACATGATGTTGATCTAGTTTCAACTGTTGGCAACATATTAAAACCTACATTTTCTGTAATCCATGCTTCATTTAAATTTTGAGTACGTTTAAAAACATACTCTAATGTTTCATCTATATTTTTATTAGTTGGCATTTTCATTGTAGCAACATGGCTAATTTCATTTTCAAATGCTTTATGAAATATTCGTATTTTTGTCATAGTTTCCTTTTTTTTGGTTGATTTAATCATATTGTTTTTTTTCATAGTTTTAAGGCTAGATTGTGGCAATTATATTTTAAAATTTATATAATTTCTAAAGTTAATATTCTTAAAATAATCCAAACCATCTTTAGAATACATATACATATATTCACCAGGATTGTTTAAACCTTTAGACTTAGCACTTTCAAACGCCTCATTACTATTTCTTTGATACATTTGAGTGCCATCTTTAAAGTTTATTAATGTTTTAAATTTAGTCATTGTTTTAGTTCCTATTGTTAGTTTGTTATTCATATAATCTAATATATACATATTGGATATTATGTCAACAGTTAATTTAAATTATCTTTTAGAATAGTTCTAATGTAATATTATTCAATGGTATTTAGATTGAGGTTAAATAGTTGGTATCCATTTATAAAGCGACTTTGTTTTTTCTCTACGTGTTATAGATCGGAACAGTACTAAACAATTTTTAAAAGGTTTATTTAACTTGTACCGATAACGCTTTCTTATTGCTAATCTATAATGGATATTATAATTTAGAATCATTCCAAACTATCACTTTTTTTGAGATTTTTTTAAGGGGGTACACCCAAAAAGTCGCCATGCTTTTCTATTATATATATACACCGAACATTTTCACACACACACAGACAGTTCTCCTAAAACAACCCACCCCCTTTTATCCACACTTAATCCAAATTTTTTATTTTACTATTTTTTCAAATACACTAAATGTAGTATATGGATCACTTAGACTTAGAAGATGTAGAATCAGTTTGCTTTATTGAAGAAGGCACTAACAATGTTATCATTAAGTTTTATGGTTTTAAAAATCCTAAAGCATCAGAGTTATTTAGCATCCACGCTATGGATAAACTAAACTTTGATTACATACCAAATGATGAGTATAGTAATAGCTCTATACACTAGATATGGAAATTAAAATTCCCTACACACCAAGAAAGCATCAAAAGCTATTACACCAACAGATTGATAAACATAGATGGAGTGTGCTAGTCTGCCACAGGAGATTCGGCAAAACTGTCTGCATGATTAACCACCTAATTAAGTCAGCTCTTACTTGTAAAGAAAAGAATCCTAGGTTTGCATATCTTGCACCCACATTCAAACAAGCCAAAAGTATCGCATGGGACTACATGAAACAGTTTACCGACAAGATACCTAATACAAAATTTAATGAAACAGAACTTAGAGTTGATTTACCCAATGGTGCTAGAATAACATTGCTTGGCTCAGATTCGCCAGATGGATTGAGAGGTATATATCTTGATGGTTGCGTTATAGATGAATATGCTAATGTCAACAGTAGGTTGTTTCCAGAGATAATTAGACCAGCTCTATCAGATCGTAAAGGCTACTGTGTCTTTATTGGTACACCTGCTGGAATGAACAACAACTTCTATGAATTATACCAACACGCTAATGGAGCAGATGATTGGTTTAACTACAAGGCAAAAGCAAGTGACACTAAAATTGTGGATGAAGATGAGTTGGTCAAGGCAAAAGAAGTAATGGGAGAAAAAAAATACAATCAAGAATTTGAGTGTGATTGGATTGCCAATATTGAAGGAGCAGTATATGGAGATGTGGTTGGCAAAATGGATGACAACAAACAGTTATGCAGAGTACCATACGATCCTGCACTACCAGTTTCTACAGCATGGGATTTAGGGGTCTCCGACCATAGTGCTATTATCTTCTATCAGCAGAACGCAAGTGTCATTAACATAATTGATTACCATGAAGAGAGAGGTCAAGGATTACCTTATTACATTAAAATGATTGATAACAAAGAGTACGTTTACAAAAATCACTTTGCACCACACGACATTGAAGTAACAGAGTTTGGCAATGGCAAGACCCGGAGAGAGGTCGCTACACAATTAGGTTTAAGGTTTAAGGTAGTTCCAAAAATACCCCTTGAGGATGGCATACACGCAACCACAATGACGTTACCAAGATGTTACATAGATACAGACCATTGCAAAAAGTTAATAGATGCGTTAAGACATTACCACAGGAGATATGTAGATAAAGATAGAATGTTTAAAACAAAGCCTGTACATGATTGGAGTTCACACGCAGCGGATGCTATGAGGTATCTAGCGGTGGGACTTCAAGAAATAAATACTAGACAAACTGCTCCACAAAGTATAGCAGATAATAGTTATCAAATTATTTAATAAAGAAAATTTTATGGGTTCAATATTTAGACCAAAAGCACCACCTTTACCACCACCAGCTCCAGTAATAGAAGCTCCATCATCAGAAATATCAGATGAGGAAAAAGCTCAAATAAAAAAAGATAGAGATGCTGTTGAAAGAAAAAGAAGAGGTAGAAGATCAACAATACTAACTGGTCCTCTTGGCATACAGGAAGATAACGAAGATGCAACTAACACGTTGCTAGGAAAGAATTAATATGGGTGCAGGAAATGCAGGTAGTAGTGGTGGTGGTGGAAGAACAGATGCTGGACCAAATAGAACTACAGCTTATAAAGCTGGTGTAGGCAATATAAACGAAGCTGGAAAAAAAACTGCTTCTTATAAATCTGATAATGATGATTCTTTTAGAAATAGAGGTGCGGTAAAAATAAAAAATTCAAAATTTAAAACTCCAACTACAATGATATTAACAAAACCACTACAAGCTGGTTCTAAAGTTACAAGAGATTTTTATACTGATAAAGTTTTAGGATCAAAAAATTTTAAAGGTCAAAGTAAAACAGATTTTTTAACTATGAGTGCAGCAGATCAAGAAAAACAATATAAAAGTTATATTGATAATAGAACTTCTGGAAGAACAGATGCTTATGGAAATACTTTAAGTGGTGGTAATGATAATAGTAATAACAATACACCAGCTGTAATTAAAAAAAATATTGGTGGAAGTACAATTCAAACTACCGCACCAACAGAAGCAGAAGTATCACAATCAGAAACAGCTAACGCAGACGCAGCAGCTTTAAAAGTTAAAAAAAGAGGAAGATCAATGACAATGATGTCTGGATCAAAAGGTGTTACTAAAACATCACCAGATTATTCGTTAGGTAAAACAAGTTTATTAGGAAGAGTATAATGGCATTAACAGATAGACAAAAAACAACTTTAAAAAAACATAGTGTTCATCATTCTACAAAACATATGAAAGATATGAAGGTATCTATGAACAAAGGAATTAGTTTTACAGCAGCACATAAAATTGCACTTAAAAAAAAAGGTAAGTAATGGCAAAAACAGAAACGACTACAAAACTATTAGCAAGATATGGCAGATTAAGTTCTCAAAGAGCTAACTGGGAAAATCATTGGCAAGAAGTTGCTGACTATATGATGCCAAGAAAAGCAAACATTACAAAAAAAAGATCAAGAGGAGATAAAAGAAATGAATTAATTTTTGATTCATCTCCACTACAAGCATTAGAATTATTAGCAGCATCACTACATGGCATGATGACTAATCCATCAACACCTTGGTTCACCCTTAAATTTAAAGATGCACAAATGGATCAAAATGATGAAGCTAAACTTTGGTTAGAAAGTGTAACTGCAGATATGTACACAGCATTTAACAGATCAAACTTTCAACAAGAAATTTTTGAATTGTACCATGATCTAATTACATTTGGTACTGCAGCAATGTACATAGAAGAAGATGATGAAGATTTATTAAAATTTTCTACAAAACATATTGCTGAAATATTTATAGCTGAAGATGACAAAGGTAGAATAGATACTGTCTACAGAAAGTTTACTTTATCTGCTAGAGCTTTAGTACAACAATTTGGTAACAAGGTTTCACAAAACATAAAAGTCACAGCTGAAAAAGACCCATACCAAGATATAGATATTTTACATTGTGTTTATCCAAGATCAGATTTTAATCCTAAATTAAAAGACAAAGAGAATATGCCATTTGAATCTGTGTATTTAGAAATGGGTAGTGGTAACGAATTATCTATGTCTGGATTTAAAGAGTTTCCTTATGTAGTTCCAAGATATTTAAAAGCATCACACGAAATTTATGGTAGATCACCTGCAATGACAGCATTGCCAGATGTTAAAATGCTAAATGAAATGTCTAAGACAACAATCAAAGCTGCACAGAAACAAGTTGACCCACCACTATTAGTTCCGGATGATGGCTTCTTACTTCCTGTAAGAACTGTACCGGGTGGATTAAATTTTTATAGAAGTGGTACAAGAGATAGAATTGAACCACTAAACATAGGTGCAAACAATCCATTAGGTTTAAACATGGAAGAACAAAGAAGAAATGCTATTAGAGAAGTATTCTATGTAAACCAATTACAATTACAACAAGGTCCACAAATGACAGCTACAGAAGTTGTACAAAGAAACGAAGAGAAGATGAGATTACTTGGACCAGTATTAGGTAGACTACAATCTGAATTATTAAAACCATTGATTGATAGATGTTTCAGTATTCTATTAAGAAAAAATGAATTTGCAGAAGCACCAGAATTTTTATCGGGTCAAGATGTAGAAATAGAATATGTTTCTCCATTAGCTAAAGCACAAAAATCTACAGAACTTTCATCAATAACTAGAGCATTAGAAATACTAGGAGGTCTAGCAAATGTAGCACCTGTATTTGATTACATTAACTTTGACGCATTAGTTAAACACGTTGCGGATATTGTGGGTATGCCACAGAAGTTATTAAAACTACAATCTCAAGTTAATGCTGAAAGAGAACAACAAGCAGCACAAGCTGAACAACAACAACAAATGGCACAGATGCAACAGGTTGCACAAGCCGGGGGACAAATCGCACCACTAGCAAAGGCATTACCGGAAGAAGCAAAAGCCTTAGTGGAGTAATATGGAAAACAAGGAACAAGAAAAACAAGTAAGAGAAATACAAAAACAATTAAAAGAACTTGGAAAAGATTATCAATTTATTTTTGCATCAGATGAAGGTAAAAATGTTTTGGCAGACATAAAAAAAAGATGCCATTACCATACTACTACTAATGTAAAAGGAGATAGTCACGAAAGTGCATACTTAGAGGGACAACGTAGCGTCATTCTATTTATTAAATCAATGCTACAACAAAAGGATAAATAATGTCAAGTGAACAGATAACACAAGAAGCTGTGCCTGTAGAAACAACAGAAGCAGTAGAACCAGTTGCAAAACCAAATGTAGTTAGTGGTGGAGATACACCAGTAGCAAATTGGAAAAGTTCTATTAGTGAAGAATTTAGAAGCGACCCTAACATTGAAAAGTTTACAGAGATAGATGCTTTAGCAAAAAGTTATATCAATGCTACAAGAATGATTGGTCAAGACAAAGTTGCTGTACCTAATAAAAATTCAACTGAAGATCAATGGAATGAAGTGTACTCAAAATTGGGTAGACCAGAATCTGCAGACAAGTATGCTTTAAATATTGAATCAGAAGCAGTAGCTATGGATGAAAATGCAATTAAATCTTTTGCCGAACAATCTCATAAACTTGGTTTAAACAATACACAAGCTCAAGGTATATTAGAGTTCTATAAAAATAATATGGAAAGCAATATGCAAAGAGCAACTGTTGATACTGAAACTGCACAGGCTCAAGCTGAAACAGAATTAAGAGCTGAGTGGGGTAAAGAGTTTGATAGCAATGTTTCAAAAGCTAGTGCATTAGCAAAAGCAAATATGAATCCAGAAATACTAGATTTACAAATGCAAGATGGTACTAGAATTGGAGATCATCCAGAAATAATAAAAGGCTTTGCAAAAATTGCTGGTATGCTTTCAGAAGATAAATTAGTTTCAACTGAAAGTGAAAGTGTTAATTCAATAAAAGATTTAGAATCAGAAATATCAGCTATTACTAATGATACTACTGGACCTTATTGGAATAATAAACATCCGGATCACGCAAAAATGGTTCAACAGGTTTATACATTAAGAGAAATGGCTCAACCTAAAGAAGATTAATAATTTATATTCCTTGTAATATAATAAAATATATTATAAGGAATTAAATATAAGATAACTCGCAAGAACCTTATTGATGACAGAGAATAGAACTGTAGTCTAAAAGACTTTAAATCCAAGAATTGCCTATCATTATTGATGGAGAACTATTCTGTTTTTTATAACAATAACAATAATGATAAATAGGAGACAAATATGTCATCACAAATAACAACAGCGTTTGTAGAACAATATTCTGCAAACATACAAATGTTATCTCAGCAAATGGGATCACTTTTAAAAGACAATGTTAGAAATGAATCTGTAGTTGGAAAAGATGCTTACTTTGACCAAATTGGTAAAGTAACAGCTATTATAAAAACTACTAGACATTCTGACACACCACAAATCGATACACCTCACTCAAGAAGAAGAGTATCACTAGCTGATTACGAGTTTGCTGATCTAATCGATCAACAAGATAAAATCAGATTGTTAATAGACCCAACTTCATCTTACGCAAAAGCCGCTGCATACGCAATGGGAAGAGCTACAGATGATGTTATTATAGCAGCAGCACTAGGTTCGTCTAATACTGGCGTATCTGGCGGAACAGCAGTAGCACTACCAGCAGGAAATATTACTGCAGTAGGTACTGGTGGAGCTAACACTATGAACATAGCTAAACTAGCATTAGCAAAAGCTAAACTAGACCTTGGTGATGTTGATCCTTCAATTAAAAGACATATTATTATGTCTCCGATTGAAATTCAAGATTTGCTAAACACTACTACAATCACAAATAGTGATTTTAATACTGTTAAAGCACTTGTTCAAGGTGAGATTGATACGTTTATGGGATTCAAATTTCATGTATCTAATAGACTTGTTGATAACGCAGCTGGAAATACACAATGTATAGCCTTTGCAGAAGATGGTATCTTACTTGCAACTGGTAAAGACGTAACTGCTAAGATAGACGAAAGAGCAGATAAGTCTTACGCTACACAAGTGTACTACTGTCAAACAATCGGTGCAACTAGAATGGAAGAAGCGAAAGTTATTTCTGTTCTTGCAAACTAATAATAGCTAAAATAAAGGAGAAATAATATTATGGCTAATTCAATACAATACGCAAAAACAGTTAGTACACCTTCTGTAAAGTTGGCTACTAACGAACTAACAGGAAGAGTAAGAGTAGCTTTTGCTGAATACGAAGCAAGTGCAGAGCAAGGTACTATAAATATGTTTGTTCTACCTACTGGAGCAAGAATCGTTAGATCGAGAAATGCACATGATGCTTTAGGTGGTTCTACAACTTTATCAGTTGGACACGCAGCATATGTTACTGCAGCAGGTGTTGCAGTTGCAGCTGATGTAGATGAGTACTTAGGAGCTACTGCTTCAACAGGTGCTGTTGGACATGACGTTGCTAACACTATAGCTTTGGGTGAAAACTCAGTTACAGATGCTAATGAAGATGGTGTTACAATTACAGCTACAATGGCTGGTGGCAATTGTACTGGTACTATTCAATTATCTATGTTTTACGTTTTAGATTAATACTTATTTTAGGGGGTGGAAGCGAGAGTGGAAACCCCCTAGAGTGCATGAAACAAATTAAAGATTTAAAACCTGTATTACATCTTAAAAAAGACAATTACATTTACAGGTATGTATTGGTAGACAGATTTCAAAATGATGGTAAGAATCATTATGGTTTTGACACTAAACAAGAAAAGACAACAGAAGAAATTTTTGCGTTAAAAAGTAATAGACAAATCAGACGTAAATATATAATAAGGAAGTAATATGGCATCAGTAGTAGGAATATGTAATGGAGCATTAAATCAACTGGGAGCTACAACAATACTTTCATTAAACGAAGATTCAAAAAACGCTAGACTTTGTAACTCAAGATACTCAGAAGTAAGAGATGCAGTATTTAGATCACACCCTTGGAACTGTTTACAAGTAAGATTAGAATTACCACAATCAACTACAACTCCAGCATGGGGTTTTAAATTTCAATATAGTTTACCCGGTGATTGTTTAAGGTTACTTAGAATATTAGAATATGATTCTAATCATAAAGTAGAAGGAAGAAATATTTTATCTAATAGTGAGACTATGAAAACTTTATATATTTCAAGAGTTACTGATCCTGCTCAATATGATGAATTGTTAAGAGAAACTTTATCTTCAGCATTAGGTGCAGATATTGCTTATGCAATTACATCTAATAATACTACTTCACAAAATATGATTGCATCATATCAAGATAAATTAAGAGATGCTAGATTTGTAGATTCAACAGAAGGCTATAATGTTAATCCAGATAATGGAATGACAGATGTTGTTGGTGCTGATACTTTCATTAACTCAAGATATTAATAATGGCTAGAGTAGCTGCACAACTTACCAATTTTACAGCAGGTGAATTATCACCTAGACTTGATGGTAGAAATGATTTAGCAAAATATTCAGCAGGTTGTTCAACTGTAGAAAATATGGTTATCTATCCTCATGGAGCAGCAGCTCGTAGACCTGGAACTCAGTTTGTTGCATCAGTAAAAACTCCAGCTAACAACACAAGAATTATACCTTTTGAATTTAATACTGAACAAACTTATATATTAGAACTTGGTAATAATTATATGAGATTCTATAGAGATAGAGGTCAAATATTATCTAGTGGTAATCCTTATGAAATTTCAACACCTTATACTACAGCACAAATATTTGATTTAAAATTTGCTCAATCTGCAGATGTTATGTATATTACGCATCCATCACATCAAACTAGAACATTATCAAGATCGGGTCATACATCATGGTCTTTAGATGCAGTTAGTTTTACTAATGGACCATTCTTAGATACAAATATAAGTACAACAACTTTAACTCCATCTGCTGCAACAGTAGGATCAAGAACTATAACAGCATCTGCAATTACAGGTATTAATGGTGGTTCTGGATTTTTAACAACTGATATTGGTAGACAAATTAGAATAGGTGTTGGTTATGGAGTAATTACAGCTAGAACAAATACAACAGTTGTAGTTGCTACAATTACTACAGCTTTTGCAAATGCAAATGCTAATGCAGATTGGTCATTAGGAGCATTTTCTACAACAACAGGTTTCCCGGCTTGTGTATCTTTCTTTGAACAAAGATTAGTTTTTGCTGGTACAATTAATAATCCGCAAACAGTTTATTTTTCTAAGTCTGGTGATTATGAAAACATGGATGCAAACATTGGTGGTACTGTAGCAGATGATGATGCTGTGGTTTATACTATTGCATCAAATCAAGTAAACTCAATTAGATTTATGTCATCAGCCAGAACTTTAATTATAGGTACTGCAGGTGGTGAATTTGTTGTATCTGGTGGTGGAGATAATAATGCTGTTACACCAACTAACATTATGATTAAAAAACAATCTAATCATGGTGCAGCAAATGTAGATGCAATATCAGTTGGTAATGCAACATTATTTTTGCAACGTGCCAAAAGAAAAATTAGAGAACTAGCATATAA
>Ga0308013_10000786_pt1 | contig 15906 bp, 18 predicted proteins | sample Neamet181_FD_203131 | JGI IMG/M metagenome (GOLD analysis project Ga0308013, IMG submission 203131) | Marine microbial communities from water near the shore, Antarctic Ocean - #181 | ecosystem: Environmental > Aquatic > Marine > Unclassified | place: Southern Ocean | collected 2014-07-25
TAAAGTCCTCTAATGTGGATAATCCTGAATCAGTTGTGACATCCTTTAGATTGTCTTTTGGTAACTCCGGACATTGAATTTTTAATTCTTCTATGAAACTTTTGTATTGTTTACTCAATAATGAAAAAATCTTTTTCTTCTATTTCAATATTAATATCGTATATCTCTAGTGCCAATTTAATTTACAATAATAATTTAATCTACTAAATTATGCATTGATTTTAAATCTTTTTCAAATGGTTTTAGTATTTCTGGAATTTCAATATTAATTGAATCTTTTAATGATAAATTTTGAGATTTTTTTTCATTCCAAACTTTGGAATTGAATTCAGCTATTTGTTTAGTAATTTCTGTTTGTTCTTCTATGTTTTCAACATCAACTTGTTTTTCTTTATGTATACTTTCATTTGAATACAATATTTTCCAAAGATGTTCTGTAATGAACGGTGTAATTGGAGCTAATAATTTTAAAATTGTTGCCAATGTTTTATGAAGTGTAAATATTGCACCATCTCTTTCTTCATCTGAAAAATTAATTCCATATGCTCTGGCTTTGACCATTTCAATATAGTGTGCTGCAAATACATTCCAGGTAAATTCTCTAATTGCAATTGCAGGAATAAAGAAATTATATTCTTCATAGCCTTTCTTACATTCTTTTACTACCTTATCTAATTCAGATAAAATCCATTTATCTGAAGGATTTGTAACTCCTGAATCAATTACTGGAAAACTAGATAAAAATCTGGACACATTCCATAATTTACTTAAAAATTTTCTAGTTGATTCAATTTTTTGTTCATTACATCTAAAGTCATATCCGTGATTAATCTCACTTGCACTCCAAAATCTAAAAGTGTCTGCACCTAATTTTTCAATTACTGGTAATGGATCTATTGCATTTCCTTTACTTTTACTCATTTTCATTCCTTTTTCATCTAAACCGTACCCCATTACCCAAGCTTCAGACCATGGTTTTTCTCCTGTTAATTCTTCACATCTCAATAACGTATAGTATAGCCATGTTCTCACAATATCTTTTGCTTGTGGTCTAATTGATGCTGGATACACTTTTTTGAAAAATTCCTCATCTTTTCCAAATTTACTAATGAAAAGTGGTGATACGCTGGAATCCATCCATGTGTCAAATGTTCTTTCTTCACCGATAAACTCTGTAGATTTACATTTTGTACAATTTGCTATTGGACATTTTTGATTCCAAGGCCTGTAATATTTTCCTGGTTCTGGAACATGTGGCTCTGAACACTTTTTACAATACCAAATTGGAATTTCAGTACCGTAAAATCGTCTTCTTGAAATTGGCCAATCGATATTAATTGATTCTAACCAATTCATCAAAATCTGCTTATGCATTGTAGGATGAAATGTTATTTCTTCTCCTACTTTTTTCATTTTTTCAACTTTTTCTTTTTGTTTAAGATAATATTCTTCCATTGGTATTATTTCAATTGGAGCTTTGCTTCTTTCTGAAATTGGAGTTCTATGAATAATATCTTCAATTTTTTCAACAAATCCTCTGGTCTCTAAATCTTCTATAATTTTTGTTCTTGCTTGTTTTGGTTTCAAGCCTGCATATTCGCCTGCAATTTCTGTCATTCTTCCATCTAGTCCAATTGCAATTATTTCTTCTAATTGTAATTCTCTAAATAACGCAACATCGTTTTGATCACCATAACTACATACCATTACTGCCCCTGAGCCAAATTCTTGTTTAGCTGAATTATGAGTTGTTAATTCTACTTCTGCATTGGTAATTGGAACAATTATTTTTTTACCGATATATTTTGAGTATCTCTCATCTTCTGGATTTACAATAATTGTTCTACATGCGCAAAGTAACTCTGGCCTTGTACTTGCAATAATTATTTCCTGATCTGTATCTTTTATTTTAAATTTCATGTAAACTAATTTGGTTTGTATGTCTTCATGGATTATTTCTGCATCCGCAATGGTAGTTCCTGAAATCCAATCGTAATTGTTGGGTCTATTTGCAAGATACACTTGACCTTTTTTCCACAAGTCAATGAATGTTGATTGTGTTAATGTTCTATATTCTTCAGAATCTGTTCTATAGTAATTTGCAAAATCTCCACTAATTCCTAAACTTTTCATAATTAGAATCATTTCTGCTTCTAAATCATCTAAAGCATTTTTACATAGACCTAGAAATTCATTCCTGTCTGTTTCTCTCATTCTAATTTTGTGCTTTTTTTCTGTATACAGCTCTACTGGTAATCCGTTTCTGTCTATACCAATTGGAAAATATACATTTTTTCCAGCCATTCTTGCAGTACGTGCAATCATATCTATTTGTGAATAATGCGCTGCTGCACCTATGTGCCATGGTCTGCCTGATGGATATGGTGGCGGTGTGTCTATTGTAAAGTTATTTTCTTTAGGTGTAAAATCATAAATTTTGTCCTCTTCCCATTGTTTTAGAATATTTTTTTCTAATTCTGGATTCCATGCTTTCTCTGATATTTTTGGTTCCATTTTTTTATCTTTCAATGTTGGAAATTATGTGAGATCCTTTGTTGTATCCTTCATAAATGTAAACTCCTACTGCTTCTACATTTGCTGGCATTTTTGGAACTAATAATTTTATAATTTCACTTGATAAATTTTCAACTGTAGCTTCTCCTTCTAAAAGATATGTTGTATCTTTTGGAACTTGTAAATCAAACATTCCTTTTGGTCCATCAAAATTAATTTGATAATGAGAATCATCCTCTTTCTTTAGATATTTTCTATTGATGAAAAATTTATGATCAAATTCATTAACGACTTGTTTAATAATTTTTTTTGCTATTCCAAAATCAACAAGTAAATTATCTTTCATTTGACCCACTAATTCTACCATAACTGATGATGTATGTCCATGCAGAATTGAACATTTTTCAACTAGTGGAAGTATATGTGCATAATCAAATGAAAATGAAGCATCCTCTAAAAATATAGATCCTGTTTGCGGTGTTTTATCATAAAATACTATGTCTTGTAATTCTTTAATCTGTGCAACATATTTTGCATGTCCAATTGCCATAACTTTTTTTTCAGGAAAATCTTCTTTAACTTGTTTATATTTTTCAATATCTTTATCATTGTCAATTACTTCGATTAACCCTTTTTCAGTTTTAAAATCAATTTTTACTTTAGTTCCATTTTTTAGTGTAATTTCATGATTGTATTCATAATCATTTTCTAAAAATGTGAGCATTTGAGCTACTGTTAATTCTGTTCTAGTTTTTAGTAAATTTCCTTTTTTATCTATATACTTAAAATCTGAATCTAAAATTGTAGGGCTTGTAGTCATGTTACATTTTTTGATTGTGGATACAATATAAATTCTGTAATAATCTGTCTGAATATAATTTTTTTATACTAAATTAATGAATTTAAAATTCTAGCAAGGTCGACATCATTTTTTGTAATCCCTCCTGCATCATGTGTTGTTAATTCTACTGTAATTCTATTGTACACATTAAACCATTCTGGATGATGATTCATTTTTTCAATCTCCATAGCTGCTCTAGTCATAAAACCAAATGCTTGATTGAAATTATCAAATTTAAATTCTTTATGCAGTTTATCATTTTTTACACTCCACTCTGGTAATTTTTTCAATTCTTCTTCTATTTCTAATTCTGATAATCTCATCATACTGTGTTGTTGTTATTGTTAGATTAAAAGATTGATGAATTACTTATTTTCTTAATTTATTAATAATTTTACCATAGTTTTCCTTGCATTTCTAAAATTAATTTTATATCTTTTGAAATTGTATTTATTGTATCTAAATCATAATTTGCATTTGTAAAATCTATGGATGCAAAAGTCGCACCCTCAAAATTTGTATGTCTTAAATTCACTCCACTTAAATCTGCATTTTTTATTTCTGTATTTCTTAAATCTGCATAAAATAAATCTGCTCCACTAATGTTTGCATTTGTAAGATCAGCACCGTACAAGTCAGTATCCCAAAGTTTTGCATTTGAAAGATTCACATTTTGTAAATCTGCCCCTCTTAATTTTACATTAAATAATATTGTATCACTTAAATCTGCTCCAGTTAAATCTGCCCCGCTCAAATTTGCATTATGAATATCTCTATTTTTAAGATTAACTCCACTCAAATTTGTGTTTGATAAATTCCTTCCAATTAATTCTTCATAATCAAAATTAACTTTTGAAAAATTTCTTTTTTTAAAAATATCTTTTGGCTCCATTTTATTTTCCAGTAAAACATTTCGTTATTATTGTGTTTATGACTATTTTCTCTTTATTAGACATAGTTTATGGAAATATATGTAAAATTAATTCTACCCTTTAATGTGAGTGATATGGATTTCCTGAATGAGACATTATTAAAAAATATTAAAAATTCTATCTCTGAGATAGTACCAAAAAAGAAAATTGGTGTTGCTTTTTCTGGTGGTGTTGACAGTACATTAGTTTCAAAAATTTGTTCAGATATGGGATTTGATGTTGTTTTGCTTACTATTGGGTTTCCTGAATCTCATGATATTTTATTTTCTAAAGAAGTTAATGAATTTCTAAAATATTCTCATCATATTTTAGAAATTGATAGTGAAACATTTCCTACAATTACTTCCAATATTCGCAATGTGATTGATACTGATAATTTATCTTGGAATGAAAATTGTATTGCTTTTCATTATGTGTCTAAACTTGCAAAAAGCTTGAATCTTGACACTGTGATTACTGGTAACGGTATTGATGAATTATTTTGTGGATATAATGCATATCGTGAAGCTTTTTCTGGTGGTGAAATTAGAATTAATGAAGTTATGGAATTGAAATTAGATAATGAATTAAAAATGATGAAGGCTGTAAATGTGGTTGCTTCGGAATTTAATGTAAAAATTCTACAACCTTTACTTTCTGCACAATTCATAGAATATGCCAAAACTGTTCCTATTTCTGAAAAAATTCATAGTTCTGATGATCTGTTTCGTAAACATATCATACGTAAATTAGCTAGTGATGTAGGTGTTCCAGAACTTTCTTGCAGTAAAAGAAAAAAAGCATTACAATATGGTTCTAAAATTCATAAATCTTTAGTAAAAATTAGATAAATTTTTTTATTGTTTTCTGAACTGATTTTTCAACATTACTGATGATTTTAGGTGATGCTCCAAGATGTTTCTCTGGTGAGAAAATTGAATCTATTTCATTATTTGTTAATTTTGAAGAGAATGCTTTATCATTTTTAATTGCATCTTTGTAGAATATTCCCTTGTCATTTGCTTCAAATGCAACTCTTTGTACATCTCTATAGGCTACAAATCTTGGAATGCCTTTTTTGATGAGTGCCTCTAACACAAATTCTGCAAATATTTGTCCTTTTGTAATGTATAGATTATCTACAATTCTTTTTTCATTTACCATCAAATTTGATATAATTCTAGTCATTGTTTCTAACATTTCATCAACTAAAATTGAAACTGTTGGAATTACAAATCTTTCATTAGCTGAATTTGAAAGATCTCTTTCATGCCATAATGGAATGTTTTCAAATGCAACTGCAACTTGACTTCTTACTAATTTAGATAATGATGATACTCGCTCACTCTTTATTGGATTTCTTTTTACAGGAACTGCACTACTTCCCATTTGACCTTTTTTGAATTGTTCTGCAACTTCACCAATTTCAGTTCTTTGTAAATTTCTAATTTCTATTGCAATTTTTTCTAACGTTGCACCAATTAATGCTAATTGAAATACATATTCTGCATATCTTTCTCTAGGAACAACTTGTGTTGTAACTTCTGCTGGAAATAATTTTAATCTCTTTGCAGCTCTTTTTTGTACTTCTAATGCCTCTGCACCCATTAAGGAACCCGTTCCAACAACTCCTAATGTTTTACAAATCAAAATTCTTTTCTTTATTTCTTCAATTCGTTCTACATGTTTTGCCATTTCTGCAGCCCAGTTTGCAAATTTTAATCCAAACGAAATAATGCTGGCATGTTGTCCGTGAGTTCTACCTACTGCTGGTATCTTTGCATATTTTTTAGATTTTTTTGCAAGAATTGATGCCATTTTTGCAACTTTAGGTTCGATGATTTGTAATACATCTCTCATTTGCATGGAATTACTTGTATCTACTAAATCATTACTTGTAAGACCATAATGGATCCAAGGTCTTGCGTTTTTGGAACATTTTTCACTAAGTGATTCTACTAATGCAGCTGTATCATGATCACTTTTTGCTTCTAATTGTTTGATTCTCTTTGCAGTAATTTTTCCTGACATTGCAGCTCTGTGGATTTCTTTACCTATGCTTTTTGAAATAATTCCTATTTCACTTTGGGCAATGGCAGCAGCTCCTTCTATTTCTAATTGATAGTCTATTTTCTTTTGTTCACCAAAAATTTCCATCATTTCTTTAGTACCATAACGACCATTATCAATAGGTAAAATTGCCAACATTTTGGTATCTGTATATTAGAAAATAAATCTACTTGTTTTTCTATCTATTTTTGCGATCATTGTACGATTAATCTCTATTACTGAGTATTTTTTGATTGAAATTTTTAAATTATTTTTGTTTTATTCCTGTATCTGATAATACCCATTCCAGTGCTTTCAAATAACCTTGTTTGAAATTTTTTTCATCAATTGCCCAATCTGGATTTGCTCTTAATTCTGCAAGTAACTGGTTTGCTTTTTCTGTAATTGTTGCTTTATCTAATATATTTTTCATTAAATTCTTGTTGATTTAAAATTATTCTTAGAATACTTATGATGATTTAAATTGGATTGAAAGAAAATTCTACCGATACTTATGACATCGAACATTCCAAAAAAAATTGGAGAAAATCAATATCAAATTGATGCTGATCCTAATACTGGAATGAATGTCCCTGTGAGAATTTATGCTGATGAGCCATTACTACAAAAAATGTTGTCTGATAGAACTATCATGCAGGCTCGAAATGTTGCTTCTATTCCTGGTATTGTTAGTCATAGTGTTGTTTTGCCTGATGGTCACGAAGGATATGGTTTTCCTGTAGGTGGAGTTGCAGCTATGGATGCTGAAGAGGGAATGATTAGTCCGGGTGGCGTTGGTTATGATATTAATTGTGGAGTGAGATTACTTCGTTCAAATTTAACTGAACAAACAGTTCGTTCAAAATTAAAAGATTTAGTTAATGATTTGTTTAGTTCTATTCCTTCTGGTGTTGGTTCTAAAGGTGCAGTTAGACTTACTAATTCAGAACTTGATGAAGTTTTAGTAAACGGTGTTAATTGGGCAATTGATCATGGATATGGTTCATCAAATGATTCTGATGTTTGTGAAGAAAATGGTAAAATACCTGGAGCTGATCCAAATAAAGTTTCTGATAAAGCAAGAAAAAGAGGAGCACCTCAACTTGGAAGTCTTGGTTCTGGAAATCATTTTCTTGAAATTCAAAAAGTTGCAGAAATACATGATGAAGAAGCTGCAAATAGAATGGGAATTAAAGAAGGAACAATTACAGTTTTAATTCATTGTGGGTCTAGAGGATTTGGCCATCAAGTTTGTAGTGATTATCTTCGAGTTGCAGAACAGGCCATGGAAAAATATAACATCCATTTACCTGATAGAGAACTTGCATGTGTTCCAAATAATTCTGAAGAGGGTGAATCTTATAGAAAAGCAATGTTTGCAGCATTAAATTTTGCATGGAGTAATAGACAAATGATTACTCATTGGACTCGAAAATCTTTTGAACGTGTATTTAATCAAACAGAATCTGATCTTGATATGAAATTAGTTTATGACGTTGCACATAATATCGCAAAGGTAGAGAAACATAAGGTTGATGGTAAAGAACGAAAATTAGTTGTTCATAGAAAAGGTGCAACTAGGGCATTTCCATCAAATCGTGATGAAATTCCATCTAAATACAGAGATTTAGGTCAACCTGTTTTAGTTCCTGGTTCTATGGGAACTTCAAGTTGGATTTTACTTGGAAAACCTAATTCTATGGATTTGAGTTTTGGTTCCACTGCTCATGGTGCTGGACGAACTATGTCTAGATCACAGGCTAGACGAAATTATACTGAAGATTATGTAAAAAAATCCCTTAATGATAAAGGGATATTTATCAAAGCATTAACTCGAGATGGAGTTGTAGAAGAAACACCTGAGGCTTACAAAGATGTTGACGCAGTAGTTAATGTTTCACATAATTTGGGAATTGCCACTAAAGTTGCAAAATTAATACCAATAGGTGTGATTAAAGGTTGAGCGACGATGATTCTGAACTTCAAAGGTTACAAGCCAAACGTCTAGCTGAAATGCAAAAAAATATTTCTTCACGAGAAACTATGGAAACTGTTGAACCTACTTCTGAATCTCCAAAAGAAAAAATTCTTAGTCCTAGAGATTTAGTAGTTAAACAATTGGGATTTAGAGGATTGGAAGTTTTGACTAATGCTGAATCACAATTTCCTAATGAAGCTAAGGTTGTAATTGAAAAGTTATGTGAATTAATTAAAACTGGTGAAATTACTGAAATTCTTGATGGTGGGAAATTATTAACATTATTTCGTTCAATTGGATTAAGTATCCGAATGGCCACAAAAATAAATATTCAGCAAGATGGAAAATTTGTATCTTTAACTGATAAGCTTAGCACTAAATCTGATAATCATACTGATGTAGAATGAATGTTGTTTTAGAAATCGGAACAAAAAATTATTTGGATGATTTACTATGCATTAAAAAACACCTTTCTCATATGGAAACTCTTGTAGGTTGTCATGCTAGTTATGCTCTTAGTGAACCATCTTCAAAATTTGGTTGGACATTTTTTAAATTAGAATTTAAATCTAATTTACAAATTAGTATTTCTGAAAAATTTTCAGACATTCTTCTAAAATATCAATCAAATGATGAATCACAAACATTTGCGAAATTTATGGGTGATTACTTTGTTGCACGAGGTTGTAATGTAAAAATAAATCCAGTTAACTAGACTCTTCTTCCTCGTTTTCCACCTTTCTTTCTAGTGGTGTCATGAGGGATTGGTGTTACATCATCAATTCTTCCAATTTTAAATCCGCCTCTTGCTAATGCTCTGATAGCTGCTTGTGCACCTGGGCCTGGAACTCTTGAACCAACTCCTCCAACTGCACGAACTCTAATGTGAAATCCTGTGAATCCTTTTGTTCTTGTAGCTTCTACTACTGCATTTGCAGCTTTCATTGCAGCGAATGGTGATGATTCGTATCTATCTGCAGTAACATGAATTCCACCAGAACTGATGGAAACTGTTTCAGCACCTGTAAGATCTGTCATGTGAATAATTGTATTATTGAAAGTACTGAAAATATGTGCAATTCCCCATTTTTCTGGGCCTTCTTTTTTAGTTTCTGGTTGATTTTTTGTCTCTACTACTGCCTCAGTTTCTTGATCTTCTACTACTGCCTCAGTTTCTACTACTGGTGCTTCAACTTGGGCTTCAATCTCTGACAATGCATATCACATCTTAAAGGGCTTAAAAAACATTGATTTTTTAAAATTGTTTTAATTTGGTCACTTGGGTTAAAATTCTTCATTATTGATATACTTCAATTCAGTAAATAATTTTGATGGCTTCAATTATTTTATTGGCAATTATAGTTGCTGTTGCTGCTGCGTTGTTGGGTTCTGTATTGATTCAATCTTTTACTCCGATCAATAATGCAATTTTATCTCCAGTAGAAAAAAAATGCCAAGAGATTGCTAATGAGGGATACAAAATACATACGCTTTACCCTACTTCTAATCCTGATGAACTTCTTGATAATGATATGAAGAGATTATTGTACATTGATGATTTATGGATGAAAGAATGTGTTTCTATTTTACCTGCTGAATCTATTTTTAATATTATAAATAATGTTGAAAGAAATGTGTCTTATGGGGAATAATTATTTAAAATGTTTCCAACCTAAATCTTTCACAATGATATTTTTATTAATATTTTCTAAAAAAACACCTTTACCTGATGCAACATAGCCAATTTCTATAATTGGAGTTTTCAATAATTTTGCATTTCTAATTATATTTTTTCTATATTTGACAGGTATTGTAAATACAAATTCATATTCTTCACCTCCGTTAAATATTATTGAATTTAGATTAAGATTTTTCTTCTTCACGTAATTTTCTAAATCTTTGTTTGAAGGTATGTTACTAACAATAAATTTTTTTCCACTTTGTTTTGCCATTTCATTTAATGTAGTTGATAATCCATCACTGGAATCCATTGATGATGAAAAATATTTTTTATTTTTTAATCCAAAACTAAGTTTTGGTTTTGGATTTATCACTGATTTGATAGATTTTTCAACAAAGTTATTTTTTTCTTTTTTATTATTTATCAATATGCTTAGCCCTATTGATGTATATCCAAATGGACCTGTTACAAATATCAAATCTCCTTTGTTTGATCCTTTTCTAGTAACTATGTTATTTGAATTTCCAAAAATACATACATTGAAGACAATTTCTTTACCTGAATTTGTATCTCCTCCAATTATTGAAATTCCATATTCCTTACATGCTTTTTTAAATCCATTTGCAATATCATCAATTTTTACACGTGAAATTGTTTTTGGTAAATTTATTGAAATAATTCCATACTCTGGTTTTACTCCTTTTGCAGCAAAATCACTCACGCATGCAATCACACTTTTTCTTGCAGCATCTGATAATTTCATTTTTTTTGGAATATCTGTACTTTCTACCATTGTATCTATTTTTGCAATAATCTTAGTTTTTCCTAAGGTAAATGTCTCTACATCTTCTGAAATAAATTTTTTATTTCCTAATTTTGTTTGAAAAATTTTAATTATTTTATCTTCACTTAATTTTGTCATATCTTTCTTTTACCATTTGTTTTATATTATTAATTATTATTTTACATTTCTCTTCATTATTTGATTCTGCTGAAATTCTTATAATATCTTCTGTATTTGATTTTCTAATTAAAATCCATGTGTTTTCGTCTATGACTGCTTTAATCCCATCTAGTGTATTTATTTTTGAATATTTTTTTGTTAAATTATTTTTTATATGTTCAATTATTTTGTCGTGATAATTTGAATCCATTTCAATTTTTTCTCTAATTTGAAAATAACTTTCCATATAGTTTAAAATTTCTAGAAATATTTTATTTTCTAACATTGATGCGATTAAACCACTTGTGAGAATACCTTCTCTACAATAATTAAATTCTGGTAAAATAAATCCTCCACTACTACCCTCCCCGCCAGCTTGGGAATTATTTTTAAGCATTTCTTCTATGACGTTTGCTTCTCCTACTTTTGATCTTATACTAGTTCCTCCTTTTTCTTTGATGAATTTTTCAATTGATACACTTGTATCCATACTTAGGACAAATTTTTTGTATCCTAATTCTAATGCTTTTGCAATTCCTAGACCTAATGTTATATCTGGACTCAGTTTTTTTCCTTTTCTTACAACCACTAAACGATCTCCATCTAGATCAAATGCAAATCCAATTTCTTTACTATTTGATGTTTTGATTAACTCCATTAATTCATCTGATGTAGGATCTGGGCCTCTTGAACAACCTAGTAGTTCTTGATTTATGATTTCTACATCACATCCAATATTTTTCAACAAATTTAATGCAAAATCTTTTGCAGCTCCTCCTCCGTTGTCTATTACAATTTTAGGGGCATTTTCTATATTGCCTATAATTTTTCTTGCATCTTCTATGTATGTTGATTTTATTTTTTTAATTTTACCTATTTTTGATTTCAAAATTTCTTGATGATTTATTATTTGAGGGAGTTCTTTTTCATTAATCCCTCTCCCATCTAAAATAAACTTCATTCCATTCCATTCTATTGGATTATGTGATGATGAAACTACAATTCCTGCACCATATTTTCTTGCTTCTCTAAATATCACTGGAGTTGGTACCATCCCTAAATCAAAAACATCTATCCCATTTTTCATTAGGACTGCACTGATTGTTTCTTGTATCATTATTCCTGATGGTCTTGTATCTCTTCCAATTGCACATTTTTGTGATTTAATTAATGATGAAAAATTGTTAGCAAATTCTATCACTTCTTTTAGATTAAGATCTTTTCCAAATATTCCTCTAATTCCTGAAATTGTCTTTTTCAATTACACAAATTCTGTAAGGCTTTTTATTAACTCTGATGGATTTATTCAAACGTGCCTTGGTAGCTCAGCCCGGTAGAGCACCTGATTCGTAATCAGTAGGTCGCGGGTTCAGATCCCGTTCAAGGCTTTTATTTTATATTTTTTAAATTATTCAGAAATTTCTTGTAGTTTTATTCATCAAGGGTTTCGATATCTGTTTCTAACTCTTTACCTAAACCTATCCACCATTGTTTTGTTTGTTCTGTCATGATCCTTCTACTTTTTCATTGTCCTTAATAGATCTGTTGGTTGATCAATAATTCATAATTTTTTATTAAATTATTTTTATTCTTGTTCTGCTTGCTTTCTTTTTCTTTTTCTATATACAATTATCATTAGAGTTCCACCTGCACATCCCCAAAAGAGTGCTGATAATCCTGATTCAACATGTGGTACAAACACTCCAACAAAACCTAAAGTCATGATTGACACAAGTACTAATCCTATTATTTCTAACATTTTTGCCATTGTTTTCTATTTTCTTCTCTAGAATCAAAAAGATATATGGTTTTGTAAAACAGGTAATGTGTGGATAAGTATCTTACAGTTCTCTTAATTTTTATGGTTGTGGGAATTCCTATTGCTTTTGTTTCTCCAACGACTGGAGAAATTCGTGACCCTCCCCTTCTTGTACTATTTTATGGTTCTATAGCTGGTATGATTTTGATTCTTTTCTATGGTGGCTATAAGGATAAAAAAGAAAGACAAGCACTTAATGCAAAACGAAAAAGATCTAAAAAATAAATTTTAAAGTTCTAATCCAAATGATTCTGCAATACTTGAAAAATTAACATATGATTCCAAGTATTGTCTTCCCTTAGATGTAATGACAAAAGTATTTTTTCCATCATATTCAATTTTATTTATCAGGCCTGCACCTGTTAAATTATTTAAAAATTTAGATAATCTTGAATGTGATAAATTTGCTTTTGTTAGAAGTGATGTTGTTTTGATACCTTCTTGACCTGATAATTGGGTAACTGTCAATAGATCTGCAACAATTTGCATACTAGTTCTATAAACTACCATGTGCTGTGTAGGTTCAAACTCAGATATAAGGGTATTAGAATAAATCCAGATCAAATAAATAAGATTCAACTATATTTTGTTACAGTGTCTTCTCAATCCCCAATTCCGTGGTTTGATGATTTTGTAGGTGTTGCGTATCGGTATTATGATCTTAGAATGAATGTTGTTCCATTAATTACTGATAGAAAACAATCTGCCTCTCTTTGGCATGACTCTATTCATTGGTGGTTGGATTCATCAATTAAAATTAGATTTGTAGAGATGGATGATCATTACTGGTTCATCATGGGTTCTGATTCCCAAAAACCTGATACTAATTTAGCTTTTTTTAAAATATTGCCAAAATCTGAACACTATGAGAGATTTAAAAAAGGTCATGGAGGCGAAGCGTATCTTAGATTAGGTGTATATGCAAAAAAATCTCTTAGTGATGTAAAAAAAGATGCTTTATGCACTTGTGGTCATGAGTCCCAAGATCATGATGAAGGTGATGCTGATGTTTGTTTATTCAATGATTGTAGTTGTAAAGAATTTTCTAGTTTTCAAGTGAACCTTTTAAAAAGAAAAAAAACAATTACGGATATTAAATTTTTAGAAGAAAAAAATGTTAAGGATGATGCTCTTGCATGGAATTGTTTCAATGTAAATAAATATTCAAAACTAAAATAGTTAATCTAAATGTAAATTTACTCTGGTATGCTCACCTGGATAATGAGTATGGGCTTTTTTTGAATAACATGTTCCACATAGTGTTCCTTCAATATTCCATTCTTTCATTGGTTTGTAACGTAATTCAATTTTTCCGTTACAAATTGCACATTTTTCTTTTAATCCCAAAGTATTTTTTCTATTTTTTATCAATATAAAAAACAACTGGATTAATGAAAATTATCTTAAATAATACATAATTCTGATAAAATTAGGTAGATAGTTTAACCAATGTAAACCTCCTGCAAGATTTTTACTTGGTTGGGCTACTGCCTTTTAAATTAAAATAAACTATTTGCTATCTTTTTTAATGCCATAATCTCTTCATCCTCCTGCCTAATTTTCTTATCTATTACTCGAAGCATTGAATCATTCCAAACATGCTGAGAGAAAAAATTGTGTTTTGTATTTGCTAATTCAATCTCGTCATCAACTACAGTATCATCTAAAAATTTAGTCACAATTACATCTGTAATTTTTAAAATTCTGTTGTTAAGTTTAAAGCTATGAAAAATTGGTTCTAATTTTCTAATATCTAATTTAAAATCACCTTTTGATTCTAAAATTTTTTTATGTAATATTCTGAAATAAACTGCCACAAAAAATAATGTTGCATATCTTTTTGTTTTATGCCCTCCTTGCTTTCCATACTTTAGTGATTTTTTTGCAAATTCTTTTACAAGATATGGGTATAGTATGATTCTGTAATCATCTTTAAGATTATCATTAAAAATATGATCATATTTGCTACCTCTTGGAAGAAATTGTGACGGTGAACTATATGCTTCTGTTGGCCTTTGTTCAATTCCAGCTACTAGTGATTGGATTGCATCTTTAGCAACAATCACTTTTTTATGATTATCTGGAAGATAATTGTTATACGCTGTATCTCCTCCGTATTCTGATTGTTTTGATTTTGATTTTGTATCAAATGAACCTGCTTGAATTTCATAAAAATATCCGCAGTTTTTTAATTGTGATTTAATTGATTTATGAAAATCCATTAATGATACTAAATCTTTTCCTCTTACTGAATTTTGAGAATTTCTATATTTTGTAATGTTATTTTGTTCTTGCTCGTCATCTGCTTTAATTATTGTAACTGTCATTGAACCCTCCATATTTTTTGTTCTTTTTGAATGATCTAAAATTGAGTTTGATGTTTGTGCACCATTGACAATCTGTGGTGCAAAAAGTTCAATCATGTTTTCCCCTAACTCTGTAAAATCACTAACTACTATTGTAATGCCATTATTGTAAAAAAAGAATTTTCCTGGATTGGTTTGTAATGTTTCTCGTAATCCCTTATTCACTGTAGTTTTAAATTGCATCCATTGTCTGATGTTTGATTCAAAAACATACTCTTTGTTTTTACTTACAAAGTCTGTTAATTCTCGTAGTTTTAAAATACCTAGTATGGTATTTTCATGTCTTAGCATTCTTTCTAATTTAATAGATGATTTTTTTCCTGCAGCTGGTTTTTTGATTCTATCCCATAAATTTTGAATTATTTTTTCTTCATCTATGATCTCTACTAATTCATCTTGATACTCTACTTTTTGATCCGTAACATAACAACATTTTATTTTTAGATTTTTTTCTTTAATTTTTGTAACTAGTTGAGCTAACTCTGGTCTCATTTTTGTTACATCTTTTGAAAGTAATCTTTTTGCATCTTCTTTGAATTTAGCAATTGCTTCTAGTGAATGTGATGTACCGTATTTTGATTGAAATAATCTAACTGTGTTATCTGAAAAATCTACTGGAAGATAGGCATCTATTCCTAGATCATTTGCTCCATCTACAATTGCATCTGCTGCATCGTCTTCTGTAGCCTCAAAAACTCTTGTTAAAATCCATTGAAGAAAATTTTTTCCTTTTTCAACCTCATTTTTTGAATCCTCTGCATACTCGTGAATATTATCTCTGATATTTTCTGCAAACCCTTCCAG
>Ga0308013_10000795_pt1 | contig 15779 bp, 22 predicted proteins | sample Neamet181_FD_203131 | JGI IMG/M metagenome (GOLD analysis project Ga0308013, IMG submission 203131) | Marine microbial communities from water near the shore, Antarctic Ocean - #181 | ecosystem: Environmental > Aquatic > Marine > Unclassified | place: Southern Ocean | collected 2014-07-25
ATTGGATTTACAGGTCAATTTTTATACAACGATAGAGCTGCTACTAATAGAAATAGGAAAGTAGATTTCTCTCCATCTAATAATGATATGGCTGGTGACGGTGGTAATGCAAAAGTTTGGAATTACAAAAGAATGGCAGAAGTTGCTACTGAAGTATTTTCTATAGATCTAGATGCTGTTAAAGACTGGAACAGAGAACTTAAAGAACTTAGAGAAATTCAACGTACCGGAGCTGTTTTTATGAAATCTAATAAAGCAATTCTTAAAGACAACAAGAACAGATACGAAGAAGCAATTTCAGCTATTAGAGATGCTGAAGTTGATGGTAAAGAACTTGATATAATCATGTCTCATATCGAAGAAGCAGAAAAGAACTTAGCTGTTGAATTAGATAGAAAAGCTAAAGACCTTAGAGCTAACATAGTTTATAGCGGATGGGATAATCCATTTAAATTAGCTGTTAATACTTATGAAGAAATGATTAAGCAACTTGAAGATTTTAGATATTATACTAAAGCTGCTTCAGATTTTGAAACTTCTGCAAAGTATTATTCTCAACGATTAACAGACGCTGCTAAAGAGGTTAAAGAGTTAAAAGCTAACTTTGATAAGAAATTGAAAAAAGCTCTTTCTCTAACATCAGTTAAAATTGACTAGTCATCTGAATAAATAATACAACTTTTTTTGAAAATAAACAGCCCGAGATTTTTTAGTCTCGGGTTTTTTTGTTATATTTACTTATAACAATTAAACAACTCAACAATGGCACAATTATTCAAAGTAGGTGGATTTATAAGAGACAAGTTTCTTGGAGTAGATTCTAAAGATATTGATTTCACATTCGTGTGCGAGAACTCAACGACAGTCGAACAAGGCTGGGAAGAAATGGTTGCATGGTTAAATGAAAGAAACTTTAAAATCTTTTTAGAAACTCCTGATTGTTTTACTATCAGAGCAATGTTTCCTAAAGGAGATGATAACGAAGGTTTAGTTGCAGATTTCGTAATGGCAAGAAAAGAAACAGGTTACATCGAAGGAACTAGAAAACCTATCTTAGAGTTAGGAACTTTAGAAGATGATTTAATCAGAAGAGATTTCACCGTTAACGCCCTTGCTGAAGATATTGATGGAACTATCATTGATCTATTTAATGGTTTAGATGATTTAAAGAAAGGGATCCTACGGACTCCTACAGATGCAATGGTTACTATGATGGACGATCCACTTAGAATCTTAAGAGCATTGAGATTTACAATCACTAAAGATTTCACAATGTCTGATGATTTATGGGAAGCGATGCAACAACCTAACGTTTTACAGAAGATGGAATTAACAGTGAGTGGAGAGAGAATCAGAGAAGAAGTTTCAAAGATGTTTAAATTCAACACTGTTAGAAGTTTTAGATTATTAATGGATGTGGATAACGTTATTCCAGGATTTTTAGATTTAATCTTTAAAGATGGTATGTGGTTAGTTCCAACATTCAAAAAACAATAAATATGAAAGAATTATTTTTATTACGAGGTTTACCAGGTTCTGGAAAATCAACATTAGCAAAATCATTAGGTGGTTCTCACTTCGAGGCAGATCAATATTTTGTAAGGGGTCTTAAAGACGTATATACGTTCGACGCATCTAAATTAAAGAATGCACATGAATTTTGTAGAAGTAGTACCACAATGGCAATGATTGATATGAAATCAAAAATTGTTGTTTCAAATACATTTACACAAGAATGGGAAATGAAAGCATACTATGATCTTGCAAAAGAATATGGATATACAGTGTATTCTTTAATTGTAGAGAATAGACATGAAGGTGAGAACATACATGGAGTTCCTGTCGAGGTATTAGATAAGATGGAGAAGAGGTTCGAAGTTAAGTTGAGGTAATTATTTTGAAAATAAACACACAGGATTTTTTTATATCAAACTAAATGATTATATTTACTTATAACAATTAAACAAAACCATTATGATTAGAGAAAAACAACGTAACAGCGAGCCAATAGTTATAGATTTAACTGGACCTGATGGAAATGCTTTTGCATTGATAGGAATTGCAAAGCGATTAGCTTCTAAGTTATCTTTAGATTTTGGTACTATCCAAGAGGAAATGACAAGTGGAGATTATGAAAACTTAATTAATGTGTTTGACAAGGCATTTGGAGACTTTGTAATACTTGAACGATAAAACAAAAACCATGAAAGTTACATTCGCAGATACATTTTATGAGTCACTAGAGACGATGAGAAGACACAATACACGATGGTACAGAATATATCAAACATTCAGATATGATATACCTCGCTTCATTAAAACAATATGGATGTTCCGTAAGGAGCTGTATGCTTATCGTGTTTGGGATCACTCATATCCAATGGACTTATTACGGAGAGGTATTGAGTTAACTGCAGATCATATGGACGAGTTTGGCTCTGAAGTACGAACGACTCGAGTTAAAAAGATAAAAGCCATGCGAAGAACTGTAGAGTTATTAGACCATCATGTTAATGGTAGTTTCTTAGAATTGGCTGAGATCGAATTAGGTTTTGAATATAACACTACTCGTTCATTTGATGACGAAGCACCAGAACAACCAGAAGTTAAAGCTGCGAATCGATTAATATCTGATAGGAGCGATACTATGGAAGCTGAAACATGGATCGAACTAATGGACCTTTTAAAAGGACAAGATATTGACGAATTACGAAATGCAAAGCCCGATGAACATGCTACATATGACGAATGGTTCGATGGTTCCGGTTTAAGACAATGGTGGGATTAATTAAAATAATGTGATTTATTTGCAAAAAAAGCGAATAAATGTGCATAAAAGCGCATAATTTGAACATTCAATTTACTTTGTCAAATATATATAATATCAGAGTTACGATATTAAGTGCTTCATTTTAACTCATACATTCAAAAATAACCTACATCATATGTTGAGAATTCTTCTAATTACACTGCTCACACTCGCATATAACTTGAATGTATTGTCGCAAACTCCTCGAGTAGTATTAAACAATGGAAAGGAAATATTCTTTACATCTCAATATATGGCCGTTGGCACATATAATTCCATTCGTAGTACTTATCTTATAGATTTCGAAGATTTAGCAGTAACCAAATTTATTTTACAAAAAGACAGAGTTTACACTCAATTCGATGGTGGTTGTATCACGATGTCCTGGCTTGTTTTTGACTACAAAAGAGAATTTTCATGCATACAATGCTGGAGACTTGAAGATAATACATCAATATGTTATAATTACTGCGAAGACAGCCTAATGTGGTATTTTGAATTCGACGAAGAACTCAATATGTGGACAAGGGTCATGTTATTCACAAAGTTAGATACATTAGTAAGAGAATCAGATTAAATAAACCTTTAAAAACTAAAATATCAAACAATTGGAATTAATTTCAACACACATCGTCAAAACATCAGATATTGGATTTCATGGAAATCTGTTCGGTGGAAAACTTATGGCATGGATCGACGCTTCAGCAGCGGCATTAGCAGTTCAGATCTGTGATACCCCTAGAATGGTAACAGTATCAATAGACAAATGTATATTTAAGAGGCCTGCTCGGCAAGGTCAACTTCTAAAAATATATGGAGAGGTTGCACATATAGGAGATACTTCTATTACATTGAGGATCGAGGCAAGAAGTCATAATGTTTACTCAGGAAAACAGAGTATTATATTAGACACTAACATGAAATTTGTCAGAATAGACGAAGAAGGACATTCACTACCAATCTCAAATAAAGTAAAGAAGAAACATGCCGCTACCGAAAAAACATCCTAGTCTTGATTTAGATAAAATACGTAAAATTAAGAGACAATGGATTGAGGTTTCGTTTATTCTAGCACTTATAATACCCTTAATATCGAGTTTCATGGTTAGCGATTGGTCTATTTATACAGACGCTCTCTCAGATTTTGGCACACATCCTGGTACTGCTGGTATTTGGTCAGTATATTTAATTGTACTTGCAATTGGTATATGGTTACATGGTACACAGAAGATCGAGGAGACATATACTGGTGTTAGATCGCATATACTTTATTATATAATCAACATAGCAACATCATCATTAGTACTCACCGCGTTTATAACTGAAGTCTTTAGAGGTCTTCATGGTTTAGTCGCAGCACTATTCTTTATTTCTTATATGGTATTTATATTCATGTATGGTTTTTGGAAACTTGAAACAAAGTTAAAGGAAGGAGCTGTTAGCGTAGTTGCTGGATTATTATTACTATTAACTTCAATCTTAATGATACCATTTCAAGGTCTTGCAATATTTGAAATATCATACATGATTATAATAGTTGCTTGGAATTATATAATTCATAGTAAAGGTCGAATTGAGAAACTATCTAAGATGTTTACTACTAAATGAAACAAACATAAATCACATAATATAATTAGTATATAAAATATGATAATATACTAAAAAAAAACAGCCCGAGATTTTTTAGTCTCGGGTTTTTTTGTTATATTTACTTATAACCAATTAATACTAACTAAACTTCAACCTAGCTCATGGAAAAACTAACCAAAGAAGAGATTATCACAGAGATCGTAAGATTAAAGATGGTAACACCACAGACTGTTTCAATTAAAAAACAAATCCAGAAACTTCAACAATCTCTATAATATGCTAAAGGACTTACAAGAATTTGTTAACGTATCAAACGAACAAAACGCAAATCTACATAAACTTAAAACAATACAAGACTTTAAGGACAATGAAGATGTAAAAACAATGTTAGTTTATACATACGATACGTTTAGACAATATGGTATTACATCAAAGAACTGCAAGAAGAGAAGTGATTTAGTTGCAGGTATTAATCATTACGAATGTATCACAGATCTATTAGATGCATTGAGTACGAGATCTATCACAGGCCATACAGCAATAAAGGCTTACAATAGATTCGTAGAAGATCATGGAGAGTACGAGAACTTACTTTGGAATATTATTGATAGAAACCTTAAGACGAGATCAACGATCTCTATGATTAACAAGGTGCTTCCAGAATTAATACCTACATTTGATGTGGTATTAGCACAATCTTACGACGAAAAGACTAAAAAGAAAGTAAACTGGAAAGACAACTGGTATATGAGTCGTAAACTTGATGGTGTGAGATGTCTATGTATAATCGATGATTTAGGAGATGCTAAGTTTTATTCTAGAGCGGGTAAAGAATTCAAAACACTAGGTAAACTATCATCTGAATTATCAGGTCTTGGATTAAGTAACGTAGTATTAGACGGTGAGGTTTGTGTAATGGACGAAGATGGAAATGAAGATTTCCAAGGAGTTATTAAACAAATAAAACGTAAGGATTATAGTATGCCAAATCCAAAATACATCTTATTTGATTACTTAACATTAGATGATTTCAGAAGAAAAGAAAGCGATGTTATATTGAGTGAGAGATTAAAGAACTTAGAAGTGTTCAATGATCTAAATTCACCTAACCTAACAACATTAAAGCAAATATTAGTTGATGGAGACGAGACACTACAGTCTTATGTTGATGATGCAGCTAAATATAACTGGGAAGGTTTGATGTTACGTAAAGACGTATCATATGAAGGAAAGAGAACTAAAGACTTATTGAAAGTTAAGAAGTTTTTTGATGCAGAATACACAGTGATAGATATGGAACATGATTTAAACAGAGTTATCGTAAATGGTAAGGAAGTTGAAGAGATGATGTTAAGAAATGTGGTGATAGAGCATAAAGGTAATAGAGTTGGAGTTGGTTCAGGATTCTCACATGAACAAAAGAGACATTATTACGCACACCCTGAAGATCTAATGGGTAAAACAATTAACGTGCAGTATTTCGAAGAAACAACCAATCAAAACGGAACGCATTCATTAAGATTTCCTACAGTGAAAGCTGTTTATGAAGGAGAAAGAACATTTTAAATAAACAACTATGACAAGAATAAACGTAGGTATACCACCAGCTGAATTAGTTAATAAACACTTACTAGCTGAGCATAGAGAAATTAAGCGAATACCAAATTGTGTTGCTAACGGTAAATATAATATGGATGGAATACCAGATAGATTTAAACTAGGCACAGGGCATGTTAAATTCTTTTATAATAAGCTATTATATCTTAGGAAGAGATATGTTATCTTATATGAAGAATGTATTAAACGAGGTTTTAATGTGCAAAATTATATTGAAGCTTGGAATGATGTACCCGAAGATCTAATGAATGATTACGAAGTTAGATCAAATGATGCAAAAATAATTAGAGAAAGAATAAACGAAAGACTAAACAAATAAGAACATTTTTAAATAAAACATATGACAGTCGATATAAAAAACTTTCTAATAGACATTGATGGTACTATTTGCGATGACATACCAAACGAAGAATGGGAAAGATATAGCACAGCACGTGTATTTCCAGATGCAAAGGAACGGTTAACCAAATGGTATAACGAAGGTCACAAGATCTATTTCTTTACGGCAAGAGAAGAACTACACAGAGATATAACAGAAACATGGTTGAATGAACATGACTTCAAGTTTCATGGTTTAATCATGGGAAAACCACGAGGTGGTAATTATCATTGGATAGACAACTTAACAGTAAAAGCTACACAGTATTTAGGTAGCTTCACAGAACTCGTAAAAACAAATAAGAACATAGAAACATTTAAATAGATGAAAGTAGAATTAATAAGTAAAACAGTAGGAGCTGGAAGATATGAAGATCTTGACAATGGATCTGTAATCGCTGCAATTGCAAGACATGGAGCTATTAAAGAAGATAATGGTAAACTTGTAAAATACCTAATGGATAACAAACACTGGAGTCCACTTCAACATATTTCTTTTGGATTCTTAATCGAAACAAGACGAAGTATCTCAGCTCAAATCTTTAGACATAGGAGTCTAAACGGACAAGAGTGGAGTTTGAGATATTCTGAACCAGTAGGATTCGAAGATATTGATATTAGACGAGAGCATCCTACGAATAGACAAAGTAGTACTGAGACTTTTAATCCTGAATGGAAAGAAATTCAATGGGGTGGAAGACATGATGGTGAACAATATACAACAAATGCTAGAGCTGCAATTGAAGAACTGTTTATAACGACAGAGAATCTATATAATACGTTAATAGAACAAGGAGTTGCTAAAGAATGTGCTAGAGATATTTTACCACTATGTACTAAAACAACAATTCACGTTACCGCAACTTTAAGAGACTTGTTAGGATTCTTGAATGTTAGATGTGATGATCATGCTCAGAAAGAAGTAAGAGATATTGCAACAAGAATTGGAGAAGAATTAGAAATCGCATTACCTGGAGTATTCAGTACATTAGACTGGAGAAACGGAATGTTCATGTAAAATAATAATAATATGAAAGAAAAAGTATTATCACCTAAGCAATATGCAAAGAAAGGTTCACCGAACTATCTTGTAGTAGCACCGAACAAATCAATGAACAGTAAGAAACATTATCCTGACTGGTTCATTGATATTACATTATATAGTAACAAATCTAACGAACTAAAAGAATGTACGACAGTCATTAAGGATGACCTAAGTGGACACATGAAGATGTATATTATAGAAGGGTGGAAAGAAACAGAATATGTTGATATTTTTGCGAAAACAAGTGAAACAAACAACGAACATTAATATATAAAACCCTATCAATTAAACTAAACATATACACATATAGAAAATGAGCAAAATATTTGAAGATCGTATCCATTATAAACCGTTTGAATATCCAGTGTATTATACTGAAGGTTGGCTTAAACAAGCTCAAGCTTTCTGGTTACACACAGAGATTGCAATGCAAGGTGATGTTAAAGATTGGAAAGAGAAATTACTTCCACATGAAAAGAATCTAGTAGGAAATATATTATTAGGATTTGCTCAAACTGAATGTGCTGTTTCTGATTACTGGACTAATATGGTTACTGATTGGTTCCCAAAGCATGAGATTAGACAAATGGCAATGATATTTGGAAGTCAAGAGACTATCCATGCAGTTGCTTATTCATATCTTAATGAAACTTTGAAACTTGAAGACTACGAAGCGTTCTTACATGAACCTTCTACTGCTAATAAGTTTGAGTATTTAATGCAAGCTGGAGGTGATTATACATATAAAGATTTAGCTAAATCTCCTGATGCTAGAAAAAATGTAGCGAGAAGCTTAGCAATATTTAGTGCTTTTGCTGAAGGTGTAAGTCTATATAGCTCATTTGCTGTACTTTATAGTTTTCAGATGAGAAATATGCTAAAGGGTATTGGTCAACAAATGAAATGGTCAGTACGTGATGAGTCATTACATTCAAAAATGGGTTGTCAATTATTTAATCACATGTGCGAAGAGTACCCTGGTTTACATGAAGATTCAAAAGAATCTATTATTGAAGCAGCCCATGCCATTGTGAAATTAGAAGAGACGTTTATCGATAAGATGTTCGAATTGGGAGATCTTGAAAATCTCAAGAAAGAAGATTTGAAGGAATTTATTAAACAAAGAACTAATGAAAAGTTAGTAGAACTTGGATATAATGCAGTATTCGAAGTAGATGTTGAAAAAGCATCAGAATTAGATTGGTTCTATCATCTTACAGGTGGTGTAACCCATACAGATTTCTTTGCAATAAGAAGTACTGATTATTCAAAAGCAAGCGAAGGTGACAACTGGGATGCTGATGATATATTTTAGAAACTAAAACAATACAATAATATTTATGAAAAACAAAGCAAAACACTTAGGTTGGAAATTAGGAGTGGATTTCCCAACATGGGCAAATACCGAAGTCTATATACAGACAATATCCAACGGTTATTTATTAGAGGGTGAAACTCCTAAAGATGCATATTGGAGAGTTGCAACAACAGTTGCAATGAGACTTAAAAAACCTGAAATGGCAACTAAGTTCTTTGATTATATCTGGAGAGGATTTCTAAATCTAGCATCTCCTGTTTTATCAAACACAGGAACTGAAAGAGGTTTACCGATCTCTTGTTTTGGTATTGACATTGCAGATTCTATTTATGACATTGGTCGTAAGAACTTAGAACTAATGTTATTAGCTAAACACGGTGGAGGTGTAGGAATTGGTATTAATCAAATTAGACCAGCTGGAGCAGTTATTGCAGACAATGGAACTAGTGACGGTGTTGTACCATTCTGTAAGATATTTGATTCAACGATTCATGCAACTAGCCAAGGAAGTGTTAGGAGAGGTGCAGCTAGTGTTAATATCAATATAGAACATAATGACTTTCTAGATTGGTTAGAGATTAGAGAACCTAAAGGTGATGTGAACAGACAATCATTAAATTTACATCAAGCTGTTTTAGTTGGTGACAAGTTTATGAGAGAATTAGAGATTGGAGATAAAACTGCAAGAACTAAATGGGCAGCATTATTACAGAAACGTAGACAAACTGGAGAACCTTATATTATGTATAAGGGTAATGTTAATAAAAACAATCCAGAAGCATATAAGAAAAATGGTCTTAAAGTATTTATGACTAACATATGTTCAGAAATTGTATTACACACAGATGAGAGTCACAGTTTTGTATGTTGTTTAAGTTCATTAAACTTATCAAGATATGATGAATGGAAAGACACTGATCTTATTTATACAGCGACTTGGTTCCTTGATGGTGTATTAGAAGAATTCATACAAAAAGCAAAATACAGACAAGGATTTGAAAACTCAGTAAGATCTGCAGAGAAAGGAAGAGCATTAGGTCTTGGAGTTCTTGGATGGCATACTTATTTACAGCAGAGAGGAATTCCGTTTGAAGGTTTACCAGCTCAATTCGAAACACGTAAGATCTTTGGTCAAATTAAGACTGAATCTGAACAAGCATCGAGAGATATGGCAAAGCATTATGGTGAGCCATTATGGTGTGTAGATACTGGATTTAGAAACACTCACTTAAGAGCTGTTGCTCCGACCGTATCTAATGCTAAATTAGCTGGTGGAGTATCTAGCGGTATTGAACCAGTTCCAGCAAATATCTATACAGATCAATCTGCTAAAGGAACATTCATTAGAAAGAACCTTGAACTAGAGAAAGTGTTCAAGAAGATAGGTCTTGATACGAAACCAATATGGGATAAGATTTTAGCTGATGGAGGTTCTGTACAAGATATTGATGCACTAGACGAATGGGGTTATGTAGGTGGAAAACTTATAGAAATTAAAGATGCTAAACAATTCGATGATCCAATTCCAGTAAAAGATGTATTTAGAACATTCAAGGAAATTAATCAAATGGATTTAGTTAAACAAGCTGGTATTAGACAACAATACATTGATCAGTCAGTAAGTTTAAATTTAGCGTTTCCAAAAGAAGCGACACCTAAGTTTATCAATCAAGTTCATTTAGAAGCATGGAAGTCTGGTGTAAAAACTCTATACTATGTTAGAACTGAATCAGTACTACGAGGTGATATTGCGGCAAGAGCAATGGAAGATTGTGTAAGCTGTGACGGATAATAATGAAACAAAACAAAATAAGCATATATAATAATCAATAATCAATAACAATTAATTTTAAACAAGCAAAAATGGAAGACGCAAACAAAGTACATTTATTATTCGAAGACATGAAAAATGCACTCGAAGAATGTCAAAACGATGTAAACAAGTTTTCAGAAAAAGGTAACGGTTCTGCCGGAACTAGAGTAAGAAAAGCAATGCAAGTTGTTAAAGGTCTAAGTCAAGAAATCCGTAAGGAAATCTCAGCTCAGAAGAACTCGTAAAAGCATGAAGAAAATTGGTGTAATAGGTCAAGGTTTTGTTGGTTCATCTTTAAGAGAAGGATTTAAAAATACGTTCGAAGTTTTAGCGTATGATAAGTTCCTAACAGAAAAGAGTAACTCAACCCTTGAAGATATAGTTGGAACATGTGATGTTATATTCTCATGTGTTCCAACACCAATGGACATGGAATCAGGTGAAGCTTCTATACATATTGTAAAGGAAGTTATAACAGACATTAATTATTGGGCAGCTAAATTGGACAAACAACCTGTTATTGTAATTAAGTCTACTGTACCACCAGGAACATGTAATTTCTTAGATACGCAGTATTCTACTAAGTGTCCTATTGTATTTAATCCTGAATTTCTAACTGAAGCAAACGCAGTTGAAGATTTTAAAAATCAAGACAGGATTATCATAGGAGCGCCGAGCAGAGATGCTGAGTATGGAGAAAGAGTCAGAGATGTATTTGCTACAGGATTTCCAGATGTACGTATCGAGATCACAGATCATGATACTGCTGAAATGGTTAAATATGTTGCTAATTGTTTCTTAGCTACTAAAGTGGCTTTTGCAAATGAAATGTTTGATATTTGTAACGGATTAGATACGAACTACGACGAAGTAATTAAATTAGCTATCTTAGACAAAAGATTAGGTGATTCTCATTGGATGGTTCCAGGACCGGATGGTGGAAGAGGTTATGGAGGAAGTTGTTTTCCTAAGGATTTACAAGCACTTAGATATATTGCATCTCAATTAGGAACACCAGTAACTACTGATGTTTTAGATGCAACTCATTTTAAAAACAATAGAATTCGTGAGAATAGAGATTGGGAACAAATGGATGGACGTGCAGTAATCAACAAGGTTAAGGTATAATACTTGTTCTAATATTGAAACAAAATGAAAATGCTCGATATAATTATCGAGCATTTTTAATATAGAAAGAAAAGACATGATAACAAAAACAAAACACGTGTATGATTCGTCATTGGTTAAAGAATCAGAATACGACTACCAGACAAAAGCATTAGATATAAAGTTTCCAACTGCACTTTATACATACTCTAACGTTTCATTAGAAGATTACAACGAGTTTGTTAGTTCTGAATCACAAGGAAAAGCACTTAATTCTATAATAAAAGGGAAATATGAATTTACTAAAACAGATACCGATGTTGTTTAGAAATATTTTAACATTTTGGCCAAACTTCTTTAGAGAAGCAGTATTACTATACAGATATAGTAAAGCCGTGAAATCCATACAACCTGAACTTGAAGAACAAGGACTGAGAATTGATTTATTAGGAAGAGTTTATACAGTTGTAACTATTGCAGAAGAATTCAGACAACAACCTGAAATGATGCAACAGTCTATGGTGTTTAAAGACTTAAAACCAGTAAATGATATTCTCATGAAATACGGTCTTTCTGAATACGCATATCCATTAATAGAAAAAATAGAAGGAAGCCATTCATTCTTAGTGGTGTTATATCCCGAGACTGATTATTTTAATGGTTGGAGAACGATGTGGAATTCGGTTTTACTTGCTTCTATTATTAAATTAGTTTTCTTAACTATTAACTGGACACCTTCAATTATCGAATGGTTTAAAAATATATAATATGACAGACGATATAAAAAGAGTAACAGTAAACGGTAAGAGACATTATCAAATTACAGAAGATGGCAGTATTCATACATTCCCATCAGTTACAACTATATTAAGTAACACATCAGATAAGAGTGGTTTGTCAGACTGGAGGAAGAGAGTTGGAGAAGCTGAGGCAGATAGGATCTCAAACCTCTCAATGAATCGTGGTACAGTAATGCACAGATTGATTGAATTATATAAGCTTATAGATGGAACAAACGAGGAACGCTTGAGTGAACTCAAAGTTCTTTCATCCACCGATGAAGAGATAAATGGATTTGATGATGAGTTTATTGATGCAGGATGGGTAATGTTTATGAAGTTCTGGGATAATCATACATTGTTTTTCGACAGAGTTGCTGAAGTATTAGAATCTGAAACATTTTTATGGAGTAGCATAGGATATGCTGGAACTGTAGATAATATAAGTAAGATGACGGATGGATCTATATTAGTTATAGATTATAAGAATAGTAGAAGACCTAAGAGAGAAGAGTGGATCCAGGACTATTATTTACAACTAGCAAGTTATTATGTTGCATATTATCAAAGATCTAGAAATGTACCTAATGGTTGTGAAATCTGGATCGCAAATGAAAACGACGAAATACCTCAAATCTTTAGATTATCTAAATCAGATATGAAATATTACTTCGAAGAATTTAGAAAGAGACTTAATAAATATAACGAACAAATAGAAAATAAGTAATACAATATGAATGTATTGATATACGCAGGGTATCAGGCAGTTCCTTTTGATGGAAATACAAAGGAAGGATTAGGAGGTACTGAAATAGCCATAATAAATGTATCTAAAGAGCTAGTTAAATTTGGATTTAATGTTTTTGTCTCTGGCCAAATACTAGATAGCGGTAAAGTAGATGGTGTGAATTGGATGTCAACTGACATATTACATCAAAACCATTTCAACGAATTTGATGTAATTATATCTGCAAGTTATGTTCATTTCATGTTAGAGTTTGAGCATTATTCTCGTGCAAAGAAAGTATTCTGGGCACATAACACTCATCATTTCTCATGGTGGAACGGTTTAGTTTTAGAAAATGCAGATGAACTCATATCATCAGTAGACCATACAGTATGTTTAACAGAATGGCATGTTGATTCATGGTCTAATTCATATAATATAGATCATTCTAATATTAGTATCATAGGAAACGGTATAGACACTTCATCGTTTATAGGCAATCCTACAAAAACAAAGGGTAAGTTTATATGGAGTTCAGCCCCTGAACGAGGTTTATTAGATTTATTAAATAACTGGAGAGGTATAAAGGAAATCATCCCTAATGCAAATCTAGATATATATAATCCATCGTACTCATCAAACCAGATAACACATGATATAAAAGTATTGATAAATTCCCTGCCCGATGTTAATTATATCGGTAGTGTAGATCAACATACGCTGCATAATGCAATGCTAAGAGCCGAGTTTTGGTCATATGTTGTAAGTTATGAAGAAACATTCTGTATTACTGCAATTGAAATGCAATATTCTAACGTATTCATGATAACTACCGATACTGCAGCCCTTTCTGAAACAGTACACTCCGGTATAGTTGTTAAAAACGATGAACATCGATGGGACAATGTACTTAAACAACTAAGTACAATAGGAAAATTAGATATGAAAAAACATATCAAATCTTCAAAGACATATGCTAAAAATCAAACATGGTGTGAAATGTCATATAAATGGAAAAAACTAATAGATAAAATAACTTCGAATGAATAATTTCAAAATTGATAAAATATACGTATTAGCTATTAATATAGATGCTGATAAAACTAACAACATAATATCTAGACTCAATGATCTAGGAGCTATCGGAATTCCATTTGAAATCATAAGTGGACATAACGGGCATACCGATAAATTACCAGATAATTGTAAATTATACGATAACTGGAAACTAGATGACAATGATAATTCGTGGTGGAATAGAGATATTAAACCTGGTGAAATCGGATGCATGATCAGTCACTCTAAGGCATGGGACATGATTAAATCGGAAGAAATAGGACGAGCACTAATACTCGAAGAGGATTTTTTAAGTGTAGCTAGTCTTAGTGAATTGCAGGAATGTAAATTAAGTGATGAATATTGGGATTTAGCGTATTTGGGTAGATACGCATTTGACGAAAAAGAAAATGTAAGAATAGACGATAACTGGGTTAAACCGGGTAGATCATATAATGCACATGCATATGTATTGACGAATGAAGGAGCTTCTAAACTAATATCGCACAATGTATTAGATAATATAATACCAGCTGACGAATTTATATCTGCACTGACAGGTACTCATAGTAGACATGATATGAATCTATTATATCCTAATAAAAATATTAGAGCTATTTCCACAATCAATACATATATTACTCAGACATCAAACCGTGAAACATCTTCCACTGAAAACAAACAAATAATGAAACATACAGAAAAGCCTCCATATTTCGAGATATTAGATCATTCTAATTGGGACGAATGGAAATCAAAATATGTAAACCAAACAATTTCTCATGGTGAATATGATTTAATGGTAGACGATATCGGTGATAATATATATGAGTTCCAACTATTTACTGAAAAATTCTGCAAAGAGGCGATAGCTCTTGCAGAAACTAAAAATAAATGGACAGTCGGCAGACACAAATTCTATCCAACCAATGATGTATTATTACAAGAGATAGGATTGTCAGAAGCATATTCGAGAGTACTTAGGGAAGTCGTATACCCTATATGTATACATTTATGGAAATTAGAAGGAAGTGGATGGGACACTATGTTTAGCGAAAACTTTATTGCAAGGTATGTTCCGGATAGACAGTCTCATTTAAGTCTACACCACGATTTTAGCCATATAACAACTGTTGTTAAATTAAACGATGAGTTCGAAGGCGGAGGAACATGGTTCCCTAAATATAAGATACTGTCAAATCCTGAACGAGTAGGTGTTGCGACATTACATCCAGGTTTAGTTACACATCTACATGGCGCTAGACCAATATTTAGTGGTACTAGATATGTTTGTGTATCTTTTATGCGAAAGAATGATTAAACAATAAACAAATACCGTATATAATAAGTACTACAACATAATATATAGACTATGAATAAATTAGATACATTTTTAAAGGAACACGGAACTAAATTGATATTAGTTCTATTATTTCTAACATATTTCAAGGGTTGTGGAAACAAATCCGAATTGAAATATATCAAGAAGGAATTAAAATCAATGCAAGTTGAATTGAATGTACAAAAAGAAACACTCAAT
>Ga0308013_10000801_pt1 | contig 15732 bp, 12 predicted proteins | sample Neamet181_FD_203131 | JGI IMG/M metagenome (GOLD analysis project Ga0308013, IMG submission 203131) | Marine microbial communities from water near the shore, Antarctic Ocean - #181 | ecosystem: Environmental > Aquatic > Marine > Unclassified | place: Southern Ocean | collected 2014-07-25
ATGAGCGAGAACAGATTGTTTTTTTAAATAATCTCAAAAACGATCTCAAAAACGATTTAATACAATTAGATCAAATATTAAAATTTCAAAAAGAAAAATTAAGCAAAGTCAATGAATTAAAATACCAATTGCTGTCAATAAAAGATTTTGAGAAAATCGAACAACTTCTTGTCAACCTTACATCAGATAATGATACCTATTTTCCTAACACTGGTTCATATACAACAACAGTGTCATCGGGTAAAATAGCTTCTCTAAATCCAAGTTCTTTAAGAATAGCAATTACAAATCTATACGAACGTTATTACTATAGATTAATTTACAATGGGGAATTTTACGATAAAAAACTTAACGAGGTTTCATCGAGCCAAGGGAAATTTTTCAACACTCTAACATTAAAACTAAACAGCAAAGATATAATTGAAGATAGTGAGTTTGTGAATTTGATTACAATGTGGTTTGTTGAGAATTCAATTTATGTAAAGAAAGGTGAAGAAACCAAAAGCGAAATTTTAAATGTTCTGAAATTAGTAGAACAAAGACTTAATGATTAACGAAAGCACAACACCTTATATAATTTATTACTGGCTTCTAGCCTATTTACGAAAGTCCTCGCGGACTTTATTTGTCGGTAATTATTTACTAAATTAGTTGCTTGAAACACGCAACAAACCATATACAACAACGTTATGGGCAATTAAAAAAAAACGAGCATTCCTGATAATAATATGACAAAAAAACAAATTAAACGAATACTCAAACTAATATTTATTATTGCAAGCATATTCTCTTTATGGTTCGTGCCTTGGATTTTGGTAAAGGCTTGGGTTTTACCACTACCTGATACAGTTCAAGAACAAGTAGATGAAGCAATTGGTAGTGGATTTGATGGAATGATTGTTTATGTGGACGAAGCAGGAAAATCACCAGTATTTTATACAGGCGGTTGGAAAGACCGAAAAAACAAAATTCCTACTGACCCAAAATCCTTATTTAAAATTGCCAGTATCAGCAAGTTATATTACGCTGTTGCTATCACCAAATTAGTCAATGATAAACGTTTGTCCTTGAATAAAACACTTGCTGATTACTTTCCAGAACTTGTGGGAAGAATTGAAAATTCAAATAAAATTACATTGAGAATGATGGTGCAACATCGAAGTGGTATTCCAAATTATACCGACTATCCTGATTTTTGGGAAAACCCACCGAAAAGCAGAGAAAAAATCCTTGAACTTGCACTTGATTTGCCTGCTAACTTTGAACCAAATGAAGATTATGGTTATTCCAACACGAATTATTTATTGATTGGTGCACTCATTGATAAAATGTTAGGTTATAGTCGTCAACAGTATGTTAAGGAAAAAATATTGATTCCTCTCGGACTTAATAATACTTTCTTTTCGCTTAGTGAAGTAAATATAAATGAAGTTATGAGTGGCTATCACGTTGGACATCCTTACGATTTAAAGAAAGACGAGCAGGGAATGTTAGCGTCAGCAGAAGATGTTGGCATATTCTTGAGAGCGTTAAATGATGGTTCAGTATTTAATGAAGGTGAACAAGAAATCTATTCTTCGATTTATGTATATGAACATTCTGGATGGGTTCCCGGTTACCAAAGTTTTGCCGAATATCACAAAGATATTAATACTGTTGTTATTCAGTTTAATAACACAACCGACCCTAAACTATATATGTGGAATTTAGCAGAAATTGAATATAGTCGAATAGTAAAAATAATTAGAAATAAAAAAATCCCATAACAATCTGTATAGTTAATGGCTACATAGTGTTAAGTTTGAAGTTCAGTTCTTTTATCAAAGTTCTGTAATAAACTGAAAGTTTCGACTCTTTAAAACGCCACTAACCATACAGTAACCGTTGGCAACATAAAAAAAAATAATTACGTGAAATTTAAAATTGGAATATTAATCTTACTTCTGTGCCAAATTGTAAAAGCACAGCAATCTGAAATGTCCGTAAATCAAAATCAATATAATTCTGATTTTACTGCAAGCTCTGAACTGAAAGAACAATTTGAAATTATAGAAGAGTCAAATAACAAGTTTAAACTCGTTGCTAAATCAAAGGATAACGAAAAAATATCAGTATTTATCCAAAATAATACGAATGAAATAATAGAGCTATCACATCAAGATAACCAAATCTATATTTTGCAAGAGGCGATGGACAAAAATGGATTATGGAAACCAATCGAATATTGGGAAAGCTCTGATTGCGGAAATAGTTTCGGGCAAATCAAGATTGAACCCAATGGAATAATAGAGACCGAATCAACAAAATATCAAGGGAGTTTCAAAACAAAAATTCGATTTAAACTGAGTGCTGATGACAGGGTGTTCTATTCTAATATTTTAGATGGAAGTATAAATCCTAACAAATTAATCATTCCTAATGATTTCAGTTTCCTGTGGCCATTAGTATTAATGGGAAAAGAAACACCAATAGAAATACAGAAAAAAGTAATCTTTTTAGAACCAAATGGTATGAAAGAATTTAACGAGTATTTTACCAAATCAAAAAGTAAAAAACAAAAAGATTGAGCGAAAAAATACGTTGCACAACAATGTACATAAAACATAGCTATTACAGGCTTTACCGAAGGTTTTTACTTATTTGTGAAGACCACCAAATTTTTAAATTTGACTTTTAGAAAAATAAAGATAAAAAGAAAAAATTAAAAATTCGGCTCGTGTATAATCCGATAAGTTAGCGTCTTTTTATACGCTACATTACATATACAAGACGTTGGCAATAATATAACTGAAACGACATTGAATACAAAGAATGAAAAAAATAATATTAATAATTTGTAGCATATTTATTTCGATAATTTTAATTTATGTAATTACAGGTACAAATTACAATTATTATAGGACAGAAAATATATCCAAAATTAAATGGTTCTATATTTTAGGTTTAATTTTAATAAATCTGATTCTTTATGCTTATTCAATAAATTTAATAATTCGAATATTTTTTGAGAAGTACTCTCTTAAAAAATGGCTAAACAGGATGAGTAGAATTTTGAGTTTTATATTTGTTATCGTTTTAATTTATTTATTTACAACTGCATTTGGTGAAAATGGAATTGACTTAAAAATGATTTTTAAAATTGTTTTCGGAATTTTTAGTATAATATTTATTGAAACCTACTTTTGGAATTTTAAAAAAAACTAAGAGAGAAAATGAAATTAAAAACTAATAAATTATTAATAATAAGTTTAATCTTAATTATTGGGACTTTCATTCTTGCGATGTTTACTGAAGATTTAGGAATAAGTAAAAAAATTGACCCTTATTTAGTTTTTCCTTATTTAATAGCATTTGGACTAAACATAGCAGGTTTAATTTTTGGAATATCAGAAAAAAAGGAAAATGGAAAAAAATATTTAATTGGAATTTATGGAAATTTAATTCTATTAATTATGTTTATCTCTTTAGTAGTTTTTGCAATTACTAAAATGTAGAAATACTGAAAATTAAAGAAATACTATTGCCAACACCGTACAAATTAATTGCTTTGTATTCGCTTATTTAGGAAAGTTCTCACGGACTTTCTATCTGTAATTTATTTATTAACTTTAGTGCTTAACCACCGAAAATAACCTTGTACCACAACGTAGCCAATTGAAAAAATGACAATCCGAGAGATATTAAATACGACTGAACACAGACCTTGGAAAATACCAACTGAAAATTGGAAATTTTATCAAGAGTGGAATAATGCAATATTTCTTCACTGGCAAGTTGAATTAAGCGAACTAAAAAAGTTTGTACCAAAAGAATTAGAAATTGACCTTTTTGAAGGAAAACCTTGGATTTCTGTTGTTGCTTTTACAATGGAGAAGATAAGACCGAAAAACCTACCTTCTTTCTCACCGATTTCGGATTTTAACGAAATTAATATCCGAACTTATATAAAGTCAAATAATAAAACTGGAGTTTACTTTTTAAGTATAGAAGGTGGAAAAAGTTTGTCTTGTAAAGTTGCAAAAGGAATGTCTGAACTTCCATATAGATTTTCAGAAATTAAACGGACTGAAAATCAATATGAATCCAATAACTCGGAATTTAATGATAAGTTGAATATTCAGTTTACGATTGGAAAAGGAATTACAGAGAAAACGGAATTAGAAAAATGGTTAACTGAAAGATATGCACTTTTTCAAGATACAGAAAAGTCTATTAACGAATTTGAAATTCATCATTTGGAATGGACAGTTAATGAAATTAGCTTAAAAAATTTAGAATTTAATTATCCGAGATTTGACAAACTAATTAAAAATAAACCGAACAAAATTCAATACTCAAAAGGAGTAAAAGTAATTGCTTGGGGAAAGAATAAAAAAGAAAAAACGCACTACAACACCGTATAAAATTAATTGCTAGTGGATTTTCCTATCGAAAATTTAAGCATTTTTACTAACTTCGTTGTTTAACTAAAAAACACTGATCCTACTCCCTAAAAATACCATCCCCAAACCACTGAATAACAAAATGCTATGAAATACATTCTACTGTTACTTTTAACCTTTACAGTTATAAATAATTCCCAAAGTCAAAACAGTGCTGAGTTTTTTAAAACAGTACCATTATTAAATAGCAATACTCCTGAATGGGCACTATTAATGTATTCAGAAAATCCAAATATTGGAGAGGTAGAAAAATTATATAGACAATATTATAAGGAAAATGATTTTGAAAAAAATATTCATACACAAAATCATAAGCATTGGATGTTACAAATTGAGGGTCTTATTAATCAAAATGGATTTATTAAACAACTAACAAAACAAGAGGAAGATGCTTTGTTTCAACTTCAAAAAGAAAAATACCAACAAAAAAATGCAAATAGAAGTTCTAGATTAGATTCAGGTTGGGAAGCCATTGGTCCTTTTGAGACATTTTCAACAACTAATGTTCAACCCATATCTTGGCATAAAAATATTTACGCCATCGACCAATCTTTATCTAATCCAAATATTTTAATTTGTGGTACAGAAGCTGGAGGGATTTATAAATCTATAGATAAAGCAGCAAACTGGACCTTAATTTCTTTAGGTGAAGTGTTTTCGGGAGGGAATTCTTCCGTAAAAATACATCCAACAGATGCTACTAATTTTTTAATTTCTTCAAACAGTAGAATATATCAATCTTTAGATGGTGGAGTTACTTGGATTGAAAGACATTTTACAGATGGAACTGGGAATGAATTTGAATATTCTCCTTCAAATAATGATATCGTTTTTCATACTTCATCTTCAGGTTTATTTAAATCTATTAATGGAGGAACAACTTGGTCTCAAGTATATTCTGATAGTTGCTGGGATATTGATTTTCATCCAGCAAACAACCAAATTGTTTACTTATTAAAATCTAATCCTGCAGCTAAAAAAAGTGAGCTTTTTAGGAGTGACGATAATGGTACCTCTTGGAATTTAAAAGGTAATGGATGGTACAGACCTTCCGAATTTGAAAATGCGATTGATGATGGTGGTAAAATTGGTGTTTCCCCCGCATCTGAAGATTTAGTTTACGTTTGTTTAATTGGTCAATCTAAAGAAGATGACCAAGGTTGGATAGGAATTTATAAAAGTACTAATAAAGGAGATGTTTGGACAAACCCAAGTGGGCAAGATGGTAGTCCTTATGGTTCAATTAACGGAGATGAAGATTGGAATGTTGCAGCCTATGATGGCGGATATCACCAAGGGTATTATAATTTTGATATGGAAGTAAGTCCGACTAATCCTGATAAATTATGGATAGCATCTATTAGGCTAACTGAATCTAGTGATGGAGGGCAAACCTATCAATCTATTGGAGCAGCAAATTCTACTCGATTAGATTATATACATGCAGATGTACAGGATATTGAAGTTAGAGGAAATGACATTTGGGTAGCAACAGATGGTGGAATCGATTTTTCTGAGGATGAATTAACAACCCATATAGCTGTAAATAGAGGCATTCAGGCTGCACACTTTTGGGGTTTTAATACTGGATGGAACGAAGACACTTTTACAGGTGGAAAATATCATGATGGTACTAGTGGCTGGTTTGAAAATTATGGTGAAGGAAAAGCATATAACATAGGTGGAGTCGAAGAAGCCTCAGGGTATGTTCATCCAATAGAAAGTAGAAAATTATTATACAGAACTCATTATGCAAGTACAAATACTTCTGTAAAAACAATTCCAGAAATTTTTGGAGAAGACTTAATTAATCACCCAAGTTTTTCAGTAAGACCTAATGAATCATATTGGACTGCCGAACGAAGTGGCGTTTATTTTGATCCTAGATACGCCAATCATATTTATGTTGGACTTGAAAATAAAATCTATAAATCTACTAATGGCGGGATGAATTTTGATGTTATCTATACGTTTCCAGATGAAACGGGAATGGTATATGAAATAGAAATTTCACGAAGCAATCCAGATGTCATGTATTGTGTTTATAACAAATTAGGAGGTTATTGGGATCTGTCTGAAATTTGGAAAACGGTTGATGGTGGGATTACTTGGAATAAAACTCTTAGTGATCCGTCTGGAAATAAAAGAAGATTTAGAATATCCATTCATCCTGAAGATGAAAATAATATTTGGATTTGTACCCCAAGAGGTGTAGCTGGAGATAAAGTACACAACTCAATTGATGGTGGAAATACTTGGGTTAATAAAACCACTTCTAATTTAGACGGAGAAGACGTAACAGATATTTTATATCAAGGAGGAAGTGATGATGTTGTTTACGTTACCTCTGAATATGGCGTTCTATATTGGGATTCCTCTTTAAATGATTGGGTAGATTATTCTTCAGATTTACCATTGGTTACCAACTCTTTACAAATTAATCCATTTTACAGAGATGGCGAACTTAGATTGGCTTCGAAAGGAAGAGGTGTTTGGGGAAGAGAAATGATCGATGTTTTGTTTACTCCAATTGCACAGCCTATTACCTATGATAAAATAATTAATTGTCCTTCAGATCCTATTCAGTTTGATTGCTATTCGATGTTAAAACACGAGGGAGCTTCATGGTTATGGTCTATAACACCAGAACCTTTATCGATCTCTTCAATTACGGAAAGAAACCCAATAGTAGTTTTCGGTTCAGAAGGAGATTATACAGTTAGCTTAACTGTAACAGATGCACAAGGAAACTCTAGCAATAAAACTATTGAAAATATGATTACCGTTGTAGATGATTGTCCGAACTGTCAATCTTATGGAAACATGAGTTATACTACAGCAGTAACCCTAGTGGAATTTAATGAAATAAATAATGCTACTGGAAAAACTGCAGCTTATACAGATTATTCTAATGATCTTTCCACTACAGTTGATCCAGGAAGCTCTCATAACTTAACTGTAAATGTAAATACTGATGGTAATTATACTATTTACACGAAGGCTTGGATTGATTGGAATCAAGATTTAGACTTTGATGATGCTAATGAAGAGTACGATTTAGGAGCTACTACAAATACATTAGACGGTCCAACCAATTTATCTCCACTTAGCATCACTGTACCTCAAAACGCTTTGGAAGGCGATACAACGATAAGAGTTTCTACAAAATATAATGGATCTCCAACTGCTTGTGAAACTGATTTTGATGGTGAAGTGGAAGATTATTCGATAGTTGTAAGTAATGGATTAGGAGTTATTGAAAGTTCTTTTGAAACGAATCCTATAATTTACCCTAACCCAACAAATGGAAAATTTTCTATAGACTTAGGTGCTGTTTACAATTCTATTAATTTATCTATAAGTGATATTAATGGGAAAATAATTCAAACTAACAACTATTCTGAAAATCAATTAATTCATTTAAATTTAAACGTTGCTACAGGGGTTTATATAATTAACATAGCATCTGAAGGTAAAAAAGCAGTTATACGGTTATTAAATAATTAAAGAATAAATATTTACTTTAGCCTTTTAAATTGAAAACATGAAAAAAACATACCTCGTCTTACTGCTAACCCTTATTTCTTCCCTATTTACCAATGTTGTTTTTGCCCAATGCGAAGATATAACAGTGGAGGGTCTTACCAATCCTGGCCCTTTTGAAGTAGAAACCCTCACCGAGGCAGATGGAATACACAATGGTGCAGATTATTATGGAGCAACCATTTACTACCCTACAAATGCAACACCACCGTTTGCTAGTATTGCAATCGTACCCGGATATACAGCGCTTCCTTCAAGTATTGAAGAGTGGGGACCTTTCTATGCTTCTCACGGAATTGTAACCATTATTATAGGAACGAATTCTGTTTGGGAATGGCATGAGGCACGGGCTACTGCGCTATTAGATGCCTTAGAAACTATTAAACTAGAAAATGCTAGAGTCTCATCTCCGCTTTATGAAAAACTTAACTTAGATCAATTGGCTGTAAGTGGATGGTCTATGGGTGGTGGTGGTGCACAAATAGCAGCAGTACGTGATCCCTCTATTAAAGCTGTTGTTGCCTTATGTCCTCATTTATCTAACCCTCAATTTAATAATCAAACTACTCCTGTGCTGATTTTTAGTGGTGAGAATGATGGGGTAGCCGCTCCTTCGCAACACGCAGATATTCATTATAATACAACACCAAATACAACTGATAAATTACTCTTCGAAATTGAAAACGGCGATCACTACGTAGCCAATAGTCCTACTGGCGGAGGTGGTTTAGTTGGTCAAATAGCGCTGTCATGGCTTAAACTTTATGTAGAAGGAAATAATTGTTATTTTCCTTTAATAACAGACAACCTCTTAATAAATACTACAGTTCCATCTAAGATAGAGCAAAGTTTCGGAGACGTATCGTTAGGAATCAATCAACAAGAATTGACTATTGGAGTGTATCCTAATCCGACAAAAAACACCGTTAATATAAAAATTACTGAAGACGTACATTACGAACTTTTTTCAACCTTAGGACAACGATTATTAGAAGGAGATCTAACTGGAAATAATAAACAGATTGACTTGTCTCAATTACCTACAAGTTTATATTACTTGCATATCGAAGGACAAATTATTAAACTTATTAAATACGATTAACGTAATACATTTAAAAGATATTAAAATTTACTCTTTCACCAACACCAAATCTAAACACGCATCATGTACTTCTTTAGGGATTAAGTTTAGTTGCTGAAAAGGATAGGCAAGCCCAACTGTAAATGCGGTTGGATATTCTGCTAAGAACGTGTCGTAATAACCTCCGCCATAACCCAATCTATAATTCTCTGCATCAAAAGCCAAACCTGGTACAATTACCAGATCTAGTTCACCGGTAAAAACAACGCCATTTTTTGGATGTGATGTTCCGTAAACTCCCGGTTCTAAATTGTCTAAAGAAGTTAAGATTAAATGTTCTAATTGTCTGTTTTTTAATGTTTTTGGCACAACAACAGTGATGTTATTCTTTAATAATTTTTCTATCAATGGTGAGATGTCAATTTCGTTTCCCATTGGTAAATACGCATGTACAACTTTGCAGTTTCTTTCAATAATCAAGATTTCTAAGGCAGTACAAATCCAAGTATCGTACGCACGTTTATACTCCAACGGAAGTGCATCGCGTTGCAATTTCATTGCATTTCTTAAGACTCTCTTTTCAGTGATAATTTCCATCTGTCTTTTTTCATCAAACTATTGAGAACAAATATAAAAAGCTTTCCTTAAAAACAGATACTCAATACACATAGCTTTTCGGTTTTTTCACTATCTCTTTTCTCCTTTCTCATCGTTAAAATTTTAAACCGTAGCTACGGCTATGCTTGAAAATTTTGTCTTGACAAAGACAAAAATAAATTTGTGAAAATTACCAAAAAGCTAAATCCATCGAGTATAGAAAGAAGATGCTTTTATAAAAAGCAGATAGTATTCCAACATTTTTGTATCTTGACCTTTGCATATGACACAATTTATTTTAAACGAAACGGCAGTCTAAATTGTCTATTAAAAGTTTAGACTCCAGAAGAAATTGCGATGAGTATTGCTACAGAAATTACTAGAGTGAAGAATAAAACGTTATAATTAATGCTATGTTAAACACAAATAAATGATTCAACGACTCCAAAATAATGACATAGAAATATCTAAGAAAATACGTGCCGTTTTTCAAGTGTCGTATAAAGTAGAAGCAAAATTATTAAAAGCCACCGATTTTCCTCCTTTAAAAAGACCTCTCGAAGATTATGTGATAAGTAACAACGCCTTCTTCGGATACTTAAAAAATGAAGAACTCGCTGGAGTAATTGAAATTGTTCACAACAAAAGCTATACTCTTATCCGAAGTTTAGTCGTAGACCCACTTTTTTTTAGACAAGGAATCGCAAGAAAACTAATGGAGTTCGCTTTTAATACATTTGATTCAGAGTTGTTTGTTGTTGAAACAGGACTAGAAAATGAACCCGCTTCAAAATTATACAAAAAATTTGGTTTTATAGAAGTTAAACAATGGGATACTGAATTCGGAATTCGAAAAATAAAATTTGAGAAGAAAGTAATTAGCTAATATTGCTCCAAATTTTAGAAGTTTTCGACAATTCTAAATACGCTTTTTTAATGTTTGTATTTTCTGGTTTCGATAAATCAGAATCTTCTTGTAAAAGATGAATTGCCGTATTTCTTGCTGCAACTAGAATTTTTGTATCCTTTACAATATCAGCAATCTTAAGATTTAAGACGCCACTTTGTTGTGTTCCCATTAAATTCCCTGGTCCACGTAATTTTAAATCTACTTCTGCTATTTTAAACCCATCGGTCGTTTCAACCATTGTTTTTAAACGCGTTTTTCCTTCTGCGGATAATTTAAAACTCGATAATAAAATACAATAACTTTGGTCTGCCCCTCTACCTACTCTTCCTCTTAATTGATGCAATTGCGAAAGCCCAAATCGTTCTGAACTTTCAATAATCATAACACTTGCATTCGGCACGTTTACACCAACTTCAATAACTGTCGTTGCCACCATAATTTGAGTTTCGCCTTTTACAAAACGCTGCATTTCAAACTCTTTATCGGCAGGTTTCATTTGTCCGTGAACAATACTTATTTGATATTTAGGAGTTGGAAATTCGCGTGAAACACTTTCGTAACCATCCATTAAATCTTTATAATCCATCGCTGCAGATTCCTGAATTAACGGATACACAATATACACTTGTCTTCCTTTTGCAATTTCATCCCTCATAAATTTAAAAACCGACAAACGATTACTATCAAATCGATGAACCGTTTTCACTTCTTTTCTACCTGGAGGTAATTCATCTATTACAGAAATATCTAAATCACCATAAACAGACATTGCCAACGTTCTCGGAATTGGGGTTGCAGTCATCACTAAAATGTGAGGAGGAGAAGCCCCTCCAACCTCCCCAGAAGGGAGACTTTCTAACTCTTTCGTAATCTTTGCGGTTACTTGTTCTATGTTTCCAATCACTTCTTCATTTGTAAATCTCATAACTTTCAATCCTAATTCTTCTAGGATGTTTGTTCTTAACTCATCTGCCTCTTGTTGCTCTGGTGTGTTATGATATTTACCATCAACCTCAACAATTAAGCGTTTAGAAATACATATAAAATCAACAATAAATTCATCTACAATATGTTGTCGTCTAAATTTAAATTCTAGTTTTTTTGTTTTTAATTGTTCCCAAAGGATCTGTTCTGCCTCTGTAGTTTGCTGTTTTCTCTCTTTTTGCAAGACTTTCATCAATTTATAAACTGATGGACGAGCGGTTTCATAACGATTCCGTACTTCAGTTCCCTTTCCTTCGGGAAGGGTTAGGGATGGACTTTTTGTTTTTGCCCAAAGTTTTGATCTTTGCGCAACTCCAAATCGATGCTGCTCATCAATAATTGCAATTCCGAGATTTTTAAATTGCACTTTATCTTCTAACAAAGCATGCGTTCCAATCAAAATATGTAACGTTCCGTCTTCTAAATTTTTGTGAATTTCTCTTCGCTTCTTTATTCTTACAGAACCTGTTAACAAATCTACTTTTAGATCCATGTCTTTCAATAGCTCAGAAATTGCGTGATAATGCTGTGTTGCTAGAATTTCAGTTGGCGCCATAATTGTGGCTTGAAAACCATTATCAATTGCCAAAAGCATCGATAACAAAGCAACTATCGTTTTTCCTGAACCTACATCACCTTGTAAAAGGCGATTCATGTGTGCACCAGAAGCAACGTCTTTTCTAATTTCTTTCAACACTCTTTTTTGAGCGTTTGTTAAATTAAATGGTAAATGGTTTTTATAAAAAGCATTAAAATTCTCTCCAACATTTTCAAAAATAAATCCTTTTATTTTGGTTTTGTTGATGAGTTTCTTCCTTAATAATTGCAACTGAATAAAAAATAATTCTTCAAATTTTAATCTGTTTTGCGCTTTTGCTAAATTTTCTTGACTTTTAGGAAAATGTGCATTTAACAAAGCATCACGTTTTGAGATCAATTTAAAATCATCAATAATTTCTTTTGATAAGGTTTCTTCAATTCCATTATAAAACTGTTCCAATAAATTCTGAATATACGTTCGTATCAATTTATTCGAAACTCCGGAGTTCATCAATTTTTCAGTTGATGGATACACAGGTTGCATCTTGGTTTGTAACTTTTTCTTGTATTCTGTCGCCAATTCCATTTCTGGATGCGGAATACTAAAACTTCCATTATAATGATTCAGTTTTCCATACACCACATAAGGCTCATTAATTTTAAGTGCATCTTTAATCCATTTTTGGCCTTTAAACCAAACTAATTCCATCGTTCCTGTCGCATCTTGGAAAGTAGCCACTAACCGGCTTCCTTTTTTCTGGGCAACCGATTTTACATGTGTGATTTTGCCAACAACCTGAACTTCAGAAGAATTTGGTTGTAAGTCTTTAATCGTATAAAAAGCAGTTTTATCAATATATCTAAAAGGAAAGAAGTTTAATAAATCATTACAAGTTTTTATACCTAATTCTGTGTACAAAAGCGTTGCTCTTTGTACACTAATTCCTTTTATATATGTAATTGGATAGTTTAAATTCAATTTAGAAAGATATGAATAACGAAAATACAGAAATCCGAGTAAATAAAGAATCAAATATTTAATAATTAGAGAAAAGAAGACAAGATCAATATTATCAATAAATGTATTTCTTTTTATTTTGAAGAATTTATCTAGTAGAAATAATAAGACATCTTACTATCAAAACTATTTTAAAATGCAAGTATCTAGCACTATTAATGCTAGATACTTGTTTTATTATAATAAATCATTAAAACAAACTATTCACACAACTTTAAATACCTAACAAACATTTATAAAAAATTAAGGATTAAAAAGACCTTATTAATCTCGTTTTCATACTCGTATTATTCTTCAAAGGATTTGTTATTAAACCGCTTGAAAAGTAAATAGAATAAACACGAGCTGGATTTGTACTATAATCATTAGAACTCCAATATCGAGTACCAGAAGTGTCAAAGTTACCTATTAAAACTCTATTTAAATATAATTTTTCCAATTCAGAAATAGTTGGTACAAACCAATCAGTAAATCCACCTTCACTATGTGTAGTTATAGCTCCAAAAATATATGAATCTTGATCAACTCCATGTGCCGTACTTGCTATATAATTTTGGATAACTAGTGCATTAGCAGCTCCACTACCTATTAATTTTGAATCATCAGAAGAAACGATGCTTTCAAGATAAGTCCAAAAACGCCAAGTATAGTTGTACCAAGGAAGTGTATCTGCTAAGTCATCTAATGTAGCGATAAGACCATGAGTTGTACTTGCATCATACCCAGTATCTCCAACTTCTAAAAGATATGCAATAACACCACCACCTTTAAAATCACCAACTTCTAAAGCTTTCGCAATAATAGTTAAAGTACCAGTATCGGTTAAGCTACCATCTGATACTGTATAGGTAATTATTTCAGTTCCACTAAAATTTGTTTCTGGTGTGTAATCTATTTTATTATTATTTATAACAACTGCACCAGCACCCGCATAAGAAAATGAAGTAAGTGTTAAATTATCCGATTCTACATCTGTATCATTAGCGATAACATATATATTGCTAAGACCTGAACCTAAAGTAACAGTTTCTATATTATCAACAGCTACTGGTGCATCATTAACAGCTGTAACTGTAATTGTTAAAGTTCCTGAAACACTAGATATTCCATCAGATATAGTATATGTAATTGTTTCTGTTCCGTGAAAATTTGCTAATGGCGTATAGTCTATTTTATTATCATTGATAGTAATTGTTCCCGTTCCAGAAGTACTTACTGCAGTTATTGTTAAAGTATCTCCATTAAGATCTGTATCATTATCAATCACATCAACACTAGTAAGTGCAGCATCTTCTGCAACAGTTAATGTATCTGCAATTGCAACTGGGTCATTATTTATCACTGTAATAACTAATTGAATTGCAGTAACCGTTGATGTCCCATCAGATATTGAATAAGAAATATTTTCTGTTCCTATATAGTTTGCTCCAGGTGTATAATCAATTTTATTGCTAGTAATTACTACTGTACCTGACCCGGAAGTACTCACCTCAGTTATTGTTAAAGTATCTGCTTCTATATCTGTATCATTTGAAATTACATCTATTGTTGTTAACTCTGCATTAGCAGAAATAGTTTCCGCATCTGCAACCCCCACTGGCGCATCATTAACTGAAGTAACAGTAACTGTTAAAGTTCCAGAAGTATTAAGAAAAGTTCCATCGAATACTGAATAAATAATTGTTTCTGTTCCGTAAAAATTTGATACTGGCGTATAATCTACTGATACATTATCCGCATTAATAGCAATACTACCTCCACCAGAAGTACTTATAGCAACTAGGGTAAGATTATCCCCATCTGCATCTGTATCATTGGCAATTACATTAATACTCGTGGTTGACGCATCCTCTAAAACTGTTGCTGTATCTGCAACTGCCACAGGAGCTCTTGCGCCACTTGCATAACAAGCTGTCCACGATCCATTTTGATACCCTCTAATACAATTCTGAGAAACATCGAATATCAACATACCATTAACCGGAGTTATTATTGCCGCCGTATTGGTAACACGCGGCAGCAATAATGCTTTATCTGTGGCGTCTAATTGTAAAATTGCAGAAGACTCTATTGTAGTAGTTCCTATACCTACTTGTGCAAACATTCCTGTAATAGCAAAAAGCGCTAAACTTAAAATTATTATTTTCATTTTTTTTATTTTTTTTATTTTAGGGTTAAGCAAACATATCTACCCACTTATCTATGCCATTTACTGTTTGGTAAATTTTAAATTTATTTTCAGCATTACTATACACAATCATGCCTTTTATAGGCGTAGTTATAGCTGCTGTATTTGCTACACGTGTTACTAACAAAGCTTTGCTTGCACTATAAATATCTAGTACAGCAGATTCTTCTGGTGTTGTTGTACCTATACCTACTTGGGCAAAGGTTGTTACAGTTAATAATACTGCCACTAAAAGTGTGAAAAATTGTTTCATGGGTTTATTTTTTTTTAATGGTTCGTTTGATATTTTAGTAGTTGTTTTTTTTTAGAATCCACCGGGTTCAGGGGGTCCAGATGCCGCTTGTGCCTTTTTAGGGTTTAGAATCATAAATGTACCCATGGCAGTTAGTGCAGCATACTTTCCCATTTTCTTTATGGCTTCTTTTCTGT
>Ga0308013_10000805_pt1 | contig 15691 bp, 12 predicted proteins | sample Neamet181_FD_203131 | JGI IMG/M metagenome (GOLD analysis project Ga0308013, IMG submission 203131) | Marine microbial communities from water near the shore, Antarctic Ocean - #181 | ecosystem: Environmental > Aquatic > Marine > Unclassified | place: Southern Ocean | collected 2014-07-25
TTCATTCAAAGGGCGCCATTGGTTGGGATGAATTGGGGAAGTCAATGTCTGGTCACATCACGGGTCTCGATGCTCGAATGATTCTCGATAGTCGCGGAAATCCAACTGTTGAAGTTGATTGTTACGTCGATGGGAATTTACTTGGCCGTGCAGCAGTGCCCTCTGGTGCTTCAACTGGCGCTTATGAATCGCTTGAAATGCGAGACGGAGATTCGACAAAATATCTTGGAAAAGGTGTTTCTCAAGCGATTAATAACGTAACCGAGCGCATCGAAGAAGTCCTTCTTGGCATGCCAGTCGATGAACAGCGTATTCTCGACGAACTGATGATTGAATTGGATGGAACACCAAACAAAGCAGAGCTCGGAGCAAATGCCATGCTCGGAGTATCTCTTGCCTGCCTACATGCAGGCGCCGCATCGCATGAGTTGCCACTTTGGAAATACATCGGGGGCGTTGCTGGTGGATTAATGCCGGTTCCAATGTTGAATATTCTCAACGGTGGTGCGCATGCTGCAACCAACGTCGATGTCCAAGAATTCATGGTCATGCCGCATGGTTTTGACACCTTTGAAGAAGGACTCCGAGCAGGTGTGGAGACCTATCACGCACTCAAAAAAGAACTCAGAGCGGATGGATTGCTTGGCGGAGTTGGAGATGAAGGAGGATTTGCTCCGAACCTACCTGCGAATGAAGAAGGACTCAAGTACATGGTTCGGGCGATCGAAAGTGCAGGATATTCTGTTGATGAAATGGGTATTGCTTTAGATGTTGCAGCCACAGAGTTCCACAAAGAAGACGGCTACCATATGGATGGGAAAGTCCTCTCGAGTGAAGAATTGGCCAACGTATATTCCGGTTGGCTTGACGACTATCCTATTCTTTCAATCGAAGACGGTTTTGGCGAAGATGACTGGCGAGGCTGGACGAACTTTACCAAGCGAGAAGGTCACCGAGTACAATCTGTCGGCGATGATTTATTTGTCACTCAATCTGAACGCTTAGCGCAAGGAATCGAACTTGGTGCTGCTAACGCCATGCTTGTCAAATTGAATCAAGTCGGAACAGTAACTGAAACACTTGAAGCCATGGACCTGGCGACTTCAAACGGATACAATAACGTGATCTCGCATCGCAGTGGAGAAACTGAAGATGTGACTATTGCTGACCTTGCTGTTGGAACCCGTGCGGGTCAAATCAAGACCGGTGCACCAGCACGAAGCGACCGAGTAGCGAAATACAATCAACTGCTTCGTATAGCAGAAGATGTCGATGAATACCGTTCACCGTTTTGATTGTTAACTGGATTTTTACAGGCCTTTAAGAAGGGGTTGTGGGGCGTATCTTCCATGAAGCGAGCAATAGCATCCCTCATTTTAGCCAGCCTTTTGATGACCACTCTTCCGCTTAACGTTGCGGCAGATGAGACTGAAGATATTCCAACGAACGCCGCTGCTACCGGAATCCATGATTCATTGGTCGCAGCACTCACACATGCTGGACTCGTCGAGACCCTACAAGGTAACGGCCCATTCACCGTCTTTGCACCAACTGATGCAGCATTCGCAGCAGCAGGTATTGACTTAGCCGAATTTGATACACCAGAAGAAAACGCCACACTGGTCGAAATACTCACCTACCACGTCTATTCCGGTGCTGTTGCGTCCTCCGACGTTACTGACGGAATGGAAGTGACAATGCTCAACGGCGGTGCAGCTGTCTTCGCAGTTGATTCCGCAGGAACCGTCATGATCGAAGGTGCCACAGTCACCACCGCTGACGTTCAGGCCAGCAACGGAGTCATTCACATTATCGATGCAGTTATTTTGCCGCCACTCACTCTCTCAAATGAGATCTATGTAGACGGAGGTTCAATGAGTTCTCCTTATTACACATTTTACACCGATAGTGCAGGAACTGAAGTTCTCACTGACAACGTTCTTGACATTACGCAGACCTACACTTTTCACCGTTTGAATTCCGCATCCACCCATCCTTTCTTCCTCAGCGATGCAGGGTATGAACAAACTGCAACGACAGCACTCATGCTCTCAGGTGATGGAAGCGCAACTTCCGGTATTACAGGCAGCGAGTCCTTCACATTGAGTTTCGATTCATCAATCTCCGCTGATTCGAGTCTCAGTTACTTCTGCACTGTGCATTCATCAATGGTTTCTCAGTTTAATCTCGTTGGCTTCCCAGTCACAGAAACCGATATCCCAACAGTCGCTCAATCGACCGGTGTTCACGATTCACTCGTTGCTGCACTTGCCAAGGCCAGCCTCGTTTCAACATTGCAAGGTCCAGGACCGTTCACCGTGTTCGCACCAACCGACACAGCTTTCAGCGATGCAGGGATTGACCTCACATCGTTCGAAACTGATGAACAAATTGCTGTTTTAGCTGATATTCTACTTTACCACGTCGTCTCCGGCGCAGTTGCATCAACCGACGTCACTGACGGACTCACCGTCACCATGGTCAATGGGGACGACGCAAGTTTCACCGTTACCACAGATGGAGCAGTCATGGTTGGTGACGCGAACGTCATCCAAGCAGATGTTCTAGCCAGCAATGGAATCATACACGTCATCGACACCGTCTTGATGCCACCAGCACCTTTGGGAGATATTCCAAACATCGCAACGAGCACCGGCATCCATGCTGCTCTTGTCGCAGCACTCGCTCAAGCAGATCTTGTAACCGCATTGCAGGCTGAAGGTCCATTCACAGTATTTGCTCCGACAGATGCTGCGTTCCAAGCCGCAGGAATCGATCTCTCCGAATACGACACTCCTGAGGAAATAGTAACACTGGCGACGATCCTAACTTACCACGTTTACGCTGGTGCAGTTGCCTCAAGTGATGTCACAGACGGTCTCACCGTAACAATGCTGAACGGAGAAAACGCAACTTTCTCGGTGACCAATGGAACGGTCATGGTTGGTGGCGCAACAGTCACTCTTGCAGATGTTCAAGCCAGTAACGGCGTCATCCACGTGATTGATGCAGTCTTGATGCCTCCTTCGCTCACAACAACACCAGGTCCAGCTGGAGAAATCTGTTACAACTTCATGACTCACATGATTGTGGCTGGAGCTGACCAAGCGACATGCGGTGCTTTCATGTATCTCGAAAACTATTCAATGCAGGGTCAAGAAATCACTGGCTGTTACAATTCGATCACTCATGCTGTTACCAACGAGAGTCAGGCTGTTTGTGGATCCTACATGTGGACTCCATCGGTTGACATCGCAATGACTGCAGGCGCTACTGGTATCCACACCTCTCTTGTCGCAGCACTCGCTAAAGCAAATCTTGTCGCAACGCTCCAAGGAGACGGACCGTTCACAGTGTTCGCACCAACAGACGCAGCGTTCGCAGCGGCTGGAATTAACCTCGATAACTTCACCACCGATGCAGAAATTGCTCTTCTAACCGATATCCTGCTTTACCACGTTGTTTCCGGACAAGTAGGTGCAGCGGATGTAACCAATGGATTGGTCGCAGCAGCAGTCAATGGTGACAATCTTTCGTTCACAGTTATTGACGGCGCAGTTACCGTTAACGGTGCAAATGTCGTTCTTGCAGATGTTCCAGCCAGTAACGGTGTCATTCACGTCATCGACGCAGTCTTGATGCCACCGGCAGATGCAGTCGTCGAACCAGTGTTGCCTGACTGTGACGTTACAGTTCGTATCGCTCCAAGTGGATTGAAGTTCAGCCCATCTGAAGTAACGCTTACTGTTGGTCAAACAGTGTGCTGGCAATGGGAAGATGAATCCATGGCTCACAACGTCCGTGAAGTTGACGGAGAAGAATCCACAACATTTGCAGTCGATGGACTTACATCAGGAACAGCTTCTACAACGGTTGATTTCCGATACACCTTCGACGTTGACAGCACTACATTCTATTACGCGTGTGAACCGCATCTTGCATCAGGAATGTTTGGCAAAGTCATCGTAGGTGACGGTGGAGCAGATCCACTCCCACCTGCTGATGATAACTCCATGGATTCTGATGATGAATCAGTTCCAGGATTCCTCATCGGGATGACAACCATTGCTCTGGCAGGGGCAGCGCTTGTTTCATCACGCCGTACAGAGTGAATTCATTCCTCTGAAGAAGAGGCTTGAGGTTCTTCATCTGGCATCATCGTCCAAACGATGATGGCTGCCAGAATGGCAACGGCTGCAGTGATGTAGCATGAACCAATCATACCTTCGACAAACGCTTCTCGTGCTGAAGCGATGAGCATTGCTCCATCGGCCCCTCCAGTTTCTGCTCCAATACGCATAGTTGCAGGGAATGAAGCCATGAGGATGTCTTTCGAGGCACTGAACGATTCAGGAACCACCAATGCTGATTGATAGATCTGATTGAGGACGCTACCACCGATTGCGATTCCTAATGCACCGCCAATTTCACGGCTCGCATCGTTGGTCGCACTTCCAACACCAGCCTTGTTTTGCGGAATTGCTTCCATGATCGCTGTTGTTGAAGGAGCCATTGTCAGGCCCATTCCAAGTCCAAGGAGAAGGAATGTCACTGCGATTTGAGCATATGCAGTTTCGATATCGACCAGCGTGAACAACATCAAGCCAACAGCTACGAGACACAATCCGACAGTGATTACCTTTCGACGTCCAAATTTCCCTACAAATTTGTCACTGTTTGCAGCTGCTGGCATTAAACCAAGCGGCAAGGGGAAGAATCGAATAGCGGCTTCCAAAGGCGATAGACCTCGAACTAATTGGAAATGCAGCATTTGCATGAACATGAACGAGAACATGACAAACATAGCCAAAGCAATAGCCATCAAACCGATGGTGAATTGCCGTTGAGAGAAGAATTCCATTGGTAACAATGGATGCTCCGACTTTAATTGCCAGCGGATAAATGTGAATCCAGATATGAAAAAGACAGTAAAAGCGAGGAGAACATTTTGGTCATCCCATCCGAGACTTGGTCCTTCGATGATGCCATAGAGTAAAGATCCTAGAGCAACGACTGAAAGGAATGCACCTAACCAATCAAGTGGTTTTCCAGTTGTATCCTTTGAACGAGGGACGAGTATAGCACCTGATATGAGGGCTAACACAATGATGGGGACGTTAATCAAGAAGACCATTTGCCAATCATATGTTTCAACAGCCCAGCCACCAACGAGTAAACCGATAGGGGCACCGATTCCTGCCATTGCAGCCCAAATACCGATGGCTTTTCCACGTTCTTCAGACGGAAATACGACCAATACAACCGACAAGGTCGAAGGCATAACAAGAGCCGCACCTAAACCCATTGCAGCGCGAGCGAAAATGACTTGATTGGAGGTTTCAGCATACAAAGCAGTCCATGCTGAAGCACATGCTACAATGATCAAACCAATCTGTAGAGCGCCTTTTCTTCCAAAGCGATCGCCGAGGGCGCCCATAAGTAACAAAGTCCCACCAAACACAAGAGCATAAGAATCCAGAATCCATTGCAATTGACTGTTGTTGGCATTGAGGTCTTTGGAAAGTTCAGGAAGCGCAACATTCAACGTGACGTTATTTAACATTACAATGACGAGACTGAGGCTCATCACGCCAAGAATCATCCATCTGTTATCTGGGTAAGTGACTTCATTTTCCATGTCCTTTCGCTTTTGCTCGCACTTTTAACTCTACTCAGTCGATCTCCTTTTCGTTCCCACTCCAACCAACGATGCGGCATATCCAAGAACAAGAATAGGCTACAAGACATGAACGGCATGAGCGAAACACCACGAAAAAGCCGTGACCTCGATCATCTGATGGAGCAAAACTCCACGGAATTAGATTTCCTCTCTGCCTATGGAGGGTCTTCTTCCGAGGGCGACGGTGCTGCTATCTTTGCTGCGTTACGCCGTTTTCTCAAAGCCGGAAATGTAACCGTTCGTCTCAATAAAAAAGAAACTTCAATGACCTTCCGTTTCGGCAAAGCATCCGTTGAAGACAACGGTTGTTTGATTACTTTCAAAGGAAAGAACTTGCCACTTGTGACAAGTGATCTACAACAATTAGGTTTTGCTCAAGGGAAATTAACCAAGATACGAACTTCCTGCAAAGTCACCATGGTAGAATGGGGTATTGAACAGCGAAGATTCATCGAACGCATGGTTGAATATTTCAATCACGGCGAATAAGCACAGCAGCCATCGCCACACTGGTGCTTGCTAGAGCAAAGCCAAACCCTGGCATTGCTTCCTCATCTGAGTCTGTATCACATGCTCCATTCTTGTAGTCAATTCCAGCCCAGCCAGAGTCTTCTTGGAAATAGCATGAAGACCAGGTTTTGTACCAGTCACCGTTCGGATAATTCGTGTAATTATCATCAGCATAGACTGCTTTAACTCTCCAATTCACATAGGAATGATCTGTTGGAGGCTTTACAGATATCGATTGAGTTTGTCCGTCGATTGTTGCCTCTCTCAAGACAGGAGGGTCACATACACCGTTGTTTGTGCATACTTGAGTGGTGATTTCGAAACTGGTTCCATTTTCATACGCCTCTTCATCCATCACAAGAGTGAGTTTCCATGATTCACCGTCTGTTGAAGGCGTTGTTCGTTCGGAAATTGAAAACGGGACATCTTCATCAGAAGGCGAGACGTCTTCTCCCGCAACTACTCCACTGCCCATGGCAGAAGAAGGAATCAGAATGATGCCCACGATGAGTAAAGCAATGAATTTAGCGATACGCATACCCTTTCGATAGCGAGGTGGTATTTATGTGTAAGGTGAAAAAGCCCTCGATTAGAGTTCCATTTCCCAAAGCTCATCGCCAACCCAATGTAAGGTTTTGATGCCCTTTCCCTTTGTGAGGCTCGTGAGGTCTTCGGCGTTCATCGTCGCCCAACCGATAGCGAGTGGACGCTTGTGCTTCATATCCCGAATCCATACGAGATCACCTACATTGATACTTGCATCTGCACCATGGACTCCAGCAACCATACAATCAGCACCCTTCATCAAAAAGGGAATTGCACCGTGGTCAACTTCAACCCATTTCGCCGCATCATCATGTTCGAGAAAGCCGCGTAAAGTAAGAAATACGAAACGTTCATCCTCTTCATTTTGAACTTCGATGGCTTTGGCAATCTTGTCGACCAATACCATTGTCCAAGGTCCATATTCAGCCATTTCAAGAAAGGCATCATCGACTTGGAGGTCGATACTCAGTGCCTTCTCCAATGTATTGAGGAGCGGAGCGACTTTCTTCCGGCGTACAGGCCGCCGTTTTTTCATACTCCAATCACGGGTCATGAACCTCACAGGAGACCTTTCTTTTTGACGCTTGGCTAAACCCTGTGCTTGATGAAGGAGAAACGCTTGGTTTGGATATGGCCCTCTGGTGTACCATCCGAACCTTCGCCAAACATGCTGCTGAATTAGGCAATGAACAGCCTACGGTGCCAATCTTTTTCGTTAAGCCAAACAATTGCCTTCAACGTACTGGGCCGGTTTTGGTTTCTTCTCATCTTGGTGAAATCCATCATGAGGTTGAATGCGTTGTTCGTTTGAATGAACACGCACAGCCCGAAGCAATCGCAGTTGGTTTGGATCTCACTGACCGTTTGACGCAAGGTGAACTACGAACGGAACAACTTCCATGGACGAAAGCAAAATGTTTCCGCGGTAGTGCTTACGTTGGAAACTTCGTTCAGTGGGAACACCCTTTCGACTCCTTGGTCGACAAAGAACAAGATCTTTGCCTGAACCTTTGGGTCAATGACGTCTTGGTTCAATCAGCCCGTCTTTGCGAAATGACCCTTTCACCAGCCACTCAAATCAAAGAACTTCTCACTTGGGCTCCGGTTTCAGCAGGTGATTATCTGTTTACAGGAACGCCAGCGGGCGTAGGGCAATTACGCCCAAACGACCGAGTTTACGCCACACTGGAAACACAAGATGGCACCGTATTATCGTTTATCAAAACCGAATGTGAGTAGGGTTGCTTTCTTATATGCCCTGTTGGTGGCTTTGACTGCAAGGTGGCATCATTATGGCTCAATGGCATGGTATCTCTCGACGTAAACCTAGTGGCGGACGCAAAGTGCAGGCTCGCAGCAAGCGCTCTACTGAAATTTCTTCAGAGAAGCAAATGGCTCTCGTTGGAGAATCAAAGCGTAAGATCTACCGCCGAACCGGTGGAAACACATTGGTTCGTGTCATGTCCGAAAACCGAGTTTCAATCAACAATTCAAAGAAGGGTACCACAACAATCGGAACCATTCACAATGTCATCGAAAACGAATCCAACCCGAACTACGTTCGACGAAACATTCTGGTCAAAGGCGCAGTTATCGAAACTGACCAAGGCCGAGTTCGAATTACTTCTCGACCTGGTAAGGACGGCGTTATCAACGGCATTCTCCTTGATTGAAGTCGTTCCGCAGGGTTCAAGTCATTCCCGCTCTTCGGTGCAAATGGTGAATTGAAATGGACCACAACCCCGACCGAATTTGTGTCTGGCCCGGATATTTTGATACCCGTACTTCTCGTAGAAGTGGACGTAGAGTTCCAAAAGATTCCTCTGTCATTAAACCAGACATCGATGGACTCTTTCTTGCATCACGTAAACTCGGCTTGAAAAAAATCAAGCGCGATGAAGGTGTCTCTCACCCATCACGCCCCCATCTCAAAGAAGGGCGAATGTGGATTTCCCGGCAGGACTCGAAAGAATCAGTCGGTGCAAATTCAAAAGAAGAACTTCTCCAACTCATTGGCGCACAATGGCGTCAAATGCAACGTGAACAAAAGGATGCATCCGTTGAACGAATCGCCAACGGCCCTCAAACCGGTGACCGCAGAGCCCGATCGCAACGGAAGACCCGTTCAAATGATTCGACTGAAGCCCGTCCAAGTTTCAAGAAACGTTCTGGATTCAAAAAGCGTTGAGTCACTGCGGAACTTCGTGCAACCATCCGAAGATATCGTCTTCAGTTTCATTTTGAATACCAACCAGATGATTGTAGAGTCGCTCAGTAATCGGTCCTGGCTTCTGATCGCCATAGATTGACTTTTCCTCACCCTTGGTAATCGAGCCAATTGGTGAAATAACCGCTGCAGTGCCACAACAAAATGCTTCATCAGCACCCATTGCAAACTCGGCAGATACTTTGGTTTCGATGACTTCATAGCCATTGTGGCGTGCTAATTCGATGATAGATTGACGAGTGATACCGGGGAGAATCGTTCCAGTGAGTTCAGGTGTGTAGAGGATATTGTCTTTGACGCAAAAGAAATTAGCAGCTCCTACTTCTTCGACAAAGGTGTGGGTTTCAGCGTCAAGGTAGATCACTTCTGCAAACCCGGCAGCTTTTGCATTCCTGCTTGGCATCATGCCTGGGGCATAGTTCCCAATTGCTTTCACGCCACCAGAGCCACCAGGCGCTGCACGATGGTATTCCTCTGAGATGAGCAAATCAATCGCAGAAACGCCACCTTTGAAGTAAGGGCCAACGGGTGTGACATACACCAAGAATGTGTACGATGGAGCAGGAGCAACACCTAGAATCGGTCCAGATCCCATGAGCAGTGGCCGCACATACATGGCGCCTTTACCGGTTGGTGGAACCCATCGGAGATTGGCTTGAACACATTGCTCAACAGCATCGATAAAAATAGATTCAGGAACTGGTGGCATCTTCAATCGGTCTGCACCGCGTTGCATACGACGTGCATTTTCTTCCGGGCGGAAGAATACAACACGATTTTTCGAAGTTCGAAATGCTTTCATGCCTTCAAACAATCCTTGCCCGTAATTGAGGACACAGGCTGCCGGAGACATTTGTATTGGGCCATAGGGCCGTAAATTACCCGGCATCCACGGGTCGGTGGAACTTGTTTCAGTCAGATACATCGTATCTGTTGGAGTAAGCGAAAATGTAAGATTGTCCCAATCAATTTTTTCTGACATCATGAGCACCTTGCCTTAGCATTTCATCCAAGGGGCTTGGGCTTTCAATCATTCCTCTCGCAAAACATGGATGACAAGTGAGTTTTTGGAGTGTTGGCATATGTTTCGAAGACATGCAACCGAAGGCAAGACCCTTAGAGTGGGTTACAGTGTTTCATCTTGTGGTGAAATGATGACGTACGAAGGAGACGTTGGCGTCGTCAGTGGGCGCTACCATTCGGTTGAAGCCAACAAAGAGAAAGGCACCGCTGAAAAAACGGTCTTGGAGATATTTGGCCGGAGTAAAAACGGTGAATCCGTCTGCCTTCTTGTTTCAGGGCTCCAGCCATCGTTTGAGATCACTCCGTTGAGTGCTTGGCGGGAAGACATGGAGGTCAGTGATTTCATTCTCGACCGAATCAAAACCATCGAGAACATGAACGATGTTGTCGAAGTAACAGGTCCAGTCATGAAACTCACCGACCTTGGTCAAAGACCTGTTTGGTCGGTCACTGTGCGACAACCCTACCTCGTTCCAAACTTACGCAAAACGCTTGCCAAACAATCATGGCAAATCTATTCTGGAGATATTCCTTTTCTCAATCGTCTGTTTCTCGATTATGATTTAGGAATGCACGTAACGGTTCAGGGAACTGTAGTGGATCGACGAAATGAATCCAATGAAAACCTCGAACGAACCCATGCTGTCATTCAAGCAGGCGGTTCGGGGCGATATGCAGTCGATGTAACGGTTGCATGCGATGTTACTCAACTCGAAGACTGTGAACCGTTCCCAGCACCTTTCCGCATTTTCTCGTTTGACTTAGAGACCAGCATTGAACATGAAACCATTCTGTGTGCTGCTGCTTGGGTTGAAGATATGGGCACTGGAGCAAGGCAAGAGTATTCATTCAAAGGTGATGAAGCCAGTATCATGGAAAATTTAACCTTGGTTGTCCGTAGTATGGACCCCGACATCATCACCGGTTACAATATTGATAACTTTGACTTACCACGATTAAATGACCGTATGCAGGTTCAAACGAAGTCAAAAGATTGGAGAAAGCGGGCTCAATTATTCGGATGGGGGAGAGTTGAACAAAGTGAATCTGAATCAAAACGAGTTCGCGCAGGACTCTTTCCACGACGTCAGTCAACACGTGCTTGGAATGTTGCTGGCCGAAGTGTTGTTGATGCTTGGTGGCAAGCTCGAACGGCATTACGCCCTCAACGTGAAACTCTTTCATTCGTCAGTAATTTATTATTTCCAGATGATAAAGAAAAACACAAAATGGATGTCGATGCATCGAAAATGGATATGGAATGGGCGAACCGCCCAGATGAAGTGATGGAATATTGTATTCGAGATGCAGCGTTACCGCTTGATATCCTGAACGCTTTACAAGTCATTCGACGTAAAGAAGCAGTTGCGGCGGTTGCCAAAGTCACGTTTGATTCCGCTGCAATTGGAAGCACGAGTCAGCTGGTTGATTCTTTAGTTATACGCTTGGCTGATGCAGAAAACGTCGCAGTACCCTTGACCGGCTCGGCTGAGGCCAAAGAAGGGCAAATTACCGGCGGCTATGTTCACGAAGTTGATGCTGGGCTTCACCCTTGGATTGCAGTGCTTGATTTCAAGAGCATGTATCCTTCAATTATGATTGGCCAAAACATCTGCTATACTACGCGAATCGACCCCGCCCAACCCGACCAGCCAAAGGAGGATGAGCCTGTACATACCGCACCAACCGGTGCCCGTTTCCGCCATCAATCGGTTCGAAAAGGTCTTGTTCCACGACTTCTTGAAAATTTGATGGAACAACGAGATGTACACAAAACCGCGCTGAAAGAAGCCAAGAAGGCTGGTGATGTCGCCAAAGAATCATTCCATGACTCAATGCAATATGCGGTGAAGATTCTCATGAACACCTTCTATGGAGTCTTTGCCAGTGGATTTTACCGTTTTACTCATCGTGACCTCGGTTCTTCAATTACCGCTTGGGCTCGTCACAATATCAAAGCCATCATCGCTCAATTGGAAGAAGAAGGGCATGGCGTTGTTTATTCAGATACTGATTCGATCTTTGTACGCTCACCAGTTGCCCCTCATTCACCTTCATCACTGCGAGAGGATGAGATTCTCGCCGCCAAAAATGGAGAGCAAGAAGCGGTTGAGAAAATTCAGAAATGGGAGGTTGCCAAACAATCTATGATTGACTTCGGCCTTGAAATCGCAGAACGCTACAGCCGTGATTCTGCTGTTCTTGAGTTTGAAAAGGGCCTTTCTGTCTTTTTCAGCCATGGCGCGAAAAAGCGCTATGTCGGCCAGGTGGTTTGGCCAGTCGAAGAAATGTTGATTCGCGGTTACGAAACGCAACGAACAGATTCATTCAACTATCTCACCTATACAATGAAACGCATGTTTAGTCATGCTTTGGCAGATGAAGGCGATGAATTAGTCAAATATGCACTTACCCGAGTCCAAGCGGTCAAGAACTCCGAAGTCGATGCAACAGAACTTATTCTTGCTAAATCATGTAAAGGTCGAGTTTCTTCAAATGGAGACATCGATTTCACCAAAGATTACGCTAACCCAGACAGTATGGCACAAGTTCGTATTGCTCGTGCAAGAATTGCTCTTGGCCTTGGCTTTACTTCCGGCATGAAAGTTTCATACATCGTTGCTGATGCCTCACAACGACCAATGCGAGTTGTACCTTGGTTGGAGAATGAAGAGAACGGTGGTATTGCGACCTATGATGGTCAATTTTATGCTGAACGTTTGGCAGCAGCATTAGGACGAATTACTGAGCCTTTCGGCTGGACGGCAAAAGAATTGGTATCTGGTAATAAGCAAACAACGCTGTTTTCCTTCTAATTCGACTTGAAAGAAGGAAGACCTTTTGATGAAGGCACCCACAAGTGAACTCATGAAGTCGGCTTCTATGCCAGTTCTCCTTGCGCTCCTAATGGTTCTTTCCAGTCTTGCTGGTTGTATTTTTGGAGATGACGAAAATGGTTCAGATGGCGAGGTGCTTGCTGTTTTTAATTATTCACCGTCAACAAATATCCGAACCGGCGACACCATTACCTTTGACGCATCAAGTTCGACTCCAAGCAATAGTTTGACCTATCGCTGGGATTTCGATGCTGACGGCTCGATTGATGACACTGGGCGATCTGCTGAATGGCAGTATAGTTCGGCAGGAACAAAAGTCATCGAACTCACCGTTTCAGATGGTTCCAAGTCCTCTTCACAAACCAAGGAACTCATCATCGCTGATGCAACGGCCCAACCTCCATCAGCAGAGATTTTGCAATATGCAGATGATGAAGACTGTTCAAACGATAGCCTCGACGAAAACACACATATCGTTGTATGGATTTGCGAAATGGATAAATCAATGACTGACCGTGATATCTCTGCGACCACAACGGTCACTTTAGACGCAAGCACTTCACAAGCGGGTGACTCAAGCCAATATATTTCTGAATGGAATTGGGACCTTGACCCTGGAACCGACAAAGATAACGACGGTGATTCTGAAAACGATGTTGATTTCTCAGGTGAGACCATCGACTGGTCGAACGTCGCTCCAGGTGAATACGAAGTGAATCTCAATATCCTCAACAGTGCAGGCTTAACCGATTCAGACACCATCAAGGTGTATGTCAGCTATGCAGGCCAATGGTCGGATTTTGAAATGGGTGGAAACACATCAGGAAATGCTCAAACTCTCGACTTTGACGTGAACATCATCTATGATAAAGACAAAGGCAACACGATTCGTAAAGCTGTTGGAGAACTCACCTATCCGCAACAAGACGAGGGTTGTTTTGAAACAGGCGTTGGCAACTGTCGCGCTAAACTCGACATACATGCGATCAATGAAGAGGATGAAGAAGCGAGTAACACCTCAGGCAAGGCATTAGACCAGCGTACGGATGGCGATTGTGATGAAGACAACAACGACTGCGTCCACCTCACCCTCAGTTCGTACATGTTCACGGATACCGAATCAACATACGGTGACGGTGAATGGGTTTTCCAGATCCGTAATGAAAAAGTCAATGACTTGAAAGTCGAATCGTTCATCATTCGCTTACATTACCGATGAAGTGGATTTCTTTGAAGAAGATGTTTAACACTGTGCCGTTGAGGGCTTACCATGCGTCGAACACGAATCGTAGCTACGATCGGTCCTGCTTGTGATGATGAAGCAACCTTGCTCTCACTGCTTCAAGCAGGTGTCAATGTCTGCCGCCTCAATTATTCTCACGGTTCACCGGAAGAAAAAACACCGTTGTATCAACGTATACGTTCATTGGAAGAGGAATTAGGTCGGCCAACATGTATCCTTGCTGATTTACCAGGTCCAAAACTTCGCTTAGGTCGATTCCCAGGCGTAGTGCTGCTTGAACGAGGTGCTTCGATTAAACTCCATTGCGGGCAAAAATCAATGGAGAAAGCAGATACAGGTAACATTCCAGTCGAATATGAAGGCTTATCTGCTGAATTAAACGATGGCGATCCAGTGCTTATTGCTGATGGACTGATCCGACTCAAGGTAGTACATTCGCCACAAGCACCCAATGGTATCGTCGATTGCATTGTTGAAGATGGAGGGATTGTAAGTGAGCGAAAAGGTGTCAATGTACCTGGGACAATGGTTGACCTTCCAGCTATCGGCCCGAACGATGAAGCAGCATTAGCCCACGCTCTCGAAGCTGGAGCAGATTATATCGCTGTGAGTTATGTACGGACTGCTAAAGACCTCGAACCTGCTCAAAAGGCAATCCGTGAAGCAGGCTTACATGTTCCCATAATTGCAAAAATAGAACATCCAGTAGCACTTGAGCACCTTGAAGAGATTCTTGATTCAGCAGATGCAGTCATGGTTGCTCGAGGGGATTTAGGTGTTGAAATTCCACTTGAAGATGTTCCTGAAGCCCAACAACGAATCATCGATGGCGCACTTACACGAGGAAAAATAGTCATCGTCGCAACTCAAATGCTTGAGTCGATGACTTTGCAACCCCGCCCAACTCGCGCTGAAGTCAGTGATGTATCGGGTGCAATCCGCCATGGAGCGACTGGAGTGATGCTCTCGGGAGAGACAGCATTAGGCAAATATCCGCTCGCTGCTGTTGAAACAATGGCTAAGATCGCTGTAGCAAGTGAAAAAGGGTTGAACTCCTCTGAACAACGCCCAAGCGGTTTGGCCAGATTTGTCTCTACACGTTCAGTGGCGCATGCTGGCGTTGAACTGGCCAAGGTCTCAAAGGCAAAACGAATCGTTGTGGCGACGCAACATGGAAATGCAGCAAGATTAGTCTCCGGATATTGTCCTGAAATCCCAGTTACAGCAGTCAGTAACCGAATTCGAGCCATGCGCCGATTACAGTTGATCCCTGGCGTTGAGGGTTTGATGGTTGAAGAATCCGACCGTGGCTCTCAGACCATGCAAGCATCACTCCATGCCCTTATCGAGGCTGGAACAATCGGTGTTGGAGACCGAGTTGTTGCTATTTCGGGTAGTCCAAAAGCAATTTCTGGCGCGACCAGTACCATCCGTCTGTACAAAATTGCAGAGGATGGCTCGATTCATGGTGCGGAATGAATTGAACTATGGAATCGGGTTCATCTCCTTCAGGATGAGCGTAAACCGTGAATAGAGTTGCCTTTTTTCATATTCACTTGTGTGTTGGCGCGTCGCGCTTTTCAAATAGGGGTGGTTGTTCGGATGGAATACTAAGGAGTAGTTAC
>Ga0308013_10000812_pt1 | contig 15650 bp, 7 predicted proteins | sample Neamet181_FD_203131 | JGI IMG/M metagenome (GOLD analysis project Ga0308013, IMG submission 203131) | Marine microbial communities from water near the shore, Antarctic Ocean - #181 | ecosystem: Environmental > Aquatic > Marine > Unclassified | place: Southern Ocean | collected 2014-07-25
TTTGGGATGAAAGAAGATTAGAACTAGCTATGGAAGGTCAAAGATTTTTTGATTTAGTTAGAACTGGTGAAGCGGCATCTAAAATTTCAGGTTTTGTTGCTGGAAAACACGAAGTTTTTCCTATTCCTCAAACGGAAATTGATATTTCTGGGTTAACTCAAAATTCAGGATACTAATACTTATACACAATAAATATGAAAACAATAAATAAAATATTTACTTTAATTTTCGTTTTTACAGCATTTGTTAGTTGTAAAGAGGACTTTATGGAAGAAACTGATTTCGCAATTGTTGCTCCATCAAACGTAAGTGCAAGTTTTAGCATCACCCAAGATAACACTGGTCTTGTTACTATTACACCAACAGCTCAAGGAGCTTTAACCTTTGATGTTGATTTTGGCGACGGTAGTGCAGTATCAACTGGTATAGCTCCTGGAAAAAATGTAAAACACACTTTTACTGAGGCAACTCATAGCGTTGTGATTACTGCTAAAGGAATGAATAATTTAAAAACTGCTGCACCTGTTGAGCTAGTAGTATCTTTTAAGGCACCTCAAAACCTTGTTGTAGCTATTACAAATAGTGAAACTGTTTCGAAACAGATTGACGTAGTTGCAAATGCGGATTATGCCACTACATTTGATGTTTACCCTGGGGAGGCTGATGCTGAACTTGTTTCAGCGAACATAGGCGCTACTGCTTCATTCACTTATAAGGCAGCGGGGACTTATTCTGTTAAAGTGACTGCCAAAGGAGGTGCGATTGCTACAACAGATTATATGGCTGATTTTGAAGTAACAGCTTTACTTCAACCAACAACTTCTGCTTCAACGCCTAAAGAGAGACCTGCTTCTAAAGTACTGTCTGTTTTTTCTGGCGCTTATACAGATTTAGCTGATACAAATTTTTATCCTAACTGGGGTCAATCAACACAATATGCTGAATATGACTTAAATGGAGATAAAATGATTCAATATTCTAACCTAAACTATCAAGGAGTTCAGTTAGGTGCTGCTCAAGATGTTTCTTCAATGGAAATTTTACATATGGATATATGGACTGTAGATCTTGATGCAATTATGATATTTCCGATTAGCGTAGCTTCTGGAGAGAAATCAGTAACAAAGACTTTAACAAAAGATTCTTGGACAAGTATTGATATTCCTATTACAGAATTTACTTCTCAAGGTCTTTCTATGGCAGATATTCACCAGTTTAAATTTGAAGGAGCTGGGAATAAAACAGTATTTATAGATAATATATATTTCTACAAAAAATCTGAAGTAAAACTTCCAATAAATTTTGATGAAGAAGAAAAATTTAGTGGAGTTGGTGGAGCAGCTTTTGAGCTGTCGACTGACCCTGATAATTCTTCTAACGTAACAGGTAAAGTTACTAATGGAGGAAATGACTGGGAAACAGCAGAAATAATATTAGATGTACCAATAAGTATAGTCGATGGAGCTAACAACACATATTCTGTAAAAATTTACTCACCAGACGCTGTTCAACATGCGTTAATGATGAAATTAGAGCAGAGTGGTGCAGAAGAGTATATTGAACTTTCACAAAACTTTACAGGAGCAGGTTGGAATACGGTTACTTTTGACCTTTCAACTATTACTGCTCAAGCATGGCCTAACCCAGGCGCTGCTTGGGATGGAACAGCTGATTTCAAAAAGCTGGTACTCTTCATAGATGGTGGATCTGCAACACCTGGAGTTTACCACTTAGATGATATTAAAAAAGTAGTTTCAGCAGGAAGCCAAGTGATTTTTGATGATTTTGAAGGAAACGGAACAGTTACATGGGTAGATGATGCTGCTGCTTCATCAATAGTAGCGAACCCTGTTAGTACTGGAAATGCTTCTGCAAATGTCCTTAAATATGAAGATACAGGAGGGCAATATGCGAATATTAGATTTGATGCTAATCAAGTTTTTGATTTAAGCACCAATAACAAGTTTACTTTTAAAATTCACATTCCATCTAGCGGAATTACAGGATCTTCAGCAAATCAAGTTTCTGTTAAACTTCAAGACGGATCTTCTGGTAGTCCTTGGGAGGGCCAGTATGAAGTTGTTACTGCTTTAGAGTTAGATAAGTGGCAATCTGTTATGGTAGATTTTTCTGCTCAAGCAGCTGCTACTAATTTTAGTAGAATAGTTTTCCAAGTAAACGGAGAGAATAATAATGATAATGTTGTCGCTTATATTGACGACTTTTCATACGAGACACCTGTAGCTCATGATGATTTTGAAGGAAATGGTAACATTACTACTTGGTATGGAGATTCTTGTGAACAAGCAATTATAGATAACCCTGTTTCAGGGACCATAAATACCTCAGAAAAAGTATTAAAGTACACCGATTCTGGAGGACAATATGCTAATATTGGTTTTGATATGAATGCAGCTAAAACTGCAAAATTAGATCTATCTGTTAAAAATAAGATTACAGTAAAAGTATACGTTCCTAGTAGTGGTTTAACTGGAAGTCAAGACAATAAATTATGGATTAAATTACAAGACGGATCGTCTGGAGAGCCTTGGGTTGGACAAGCTCAAAAAGAACAGGCTATCACATTAGACACTTGGCAAACTCTAGAATTTGACTTCTCTGATCAAGCTGCAGAAACTAAATACAGTCGAATCTTAGTTCAATTTAATGGTGAAAACAATTATGATAGTGTTGTAGCTTACATTGATAACATATTTATTCACAGATAAAATATATAAACATGAAAAAAATAAATTTATTAATTAAAACAATTTTTGCTTTAACAGTTTTAACTCTTATTAGCTGTGAAGAAGAAGAATTCAAACTAGGCGCTATAGTAGCTCCAAGTAACGTAGCTATAACAGCTGAAATAGTTGGCGCTACATCTGACAGTCCAGGCGGTGACGGAACTGGTGTAGTTCATTTTACTGTAACTGGTTCTGATGTAATTACTTATAAATTCATTGTTGACGGCATAGAAAAATTAGTTCCATCAGGAAAAATGACTTATGCATTTGGAAAAGTAGGAACCTTCGAATATACAGTAGCTGCAGTAGCTATAGGTGCTGGAGGAACGACTACTGATACTGCAATTAACGTAACAATTAAAGCAACTTATAGCCCCCCTGCAGACCTAGTTAAAGCATTACAGACAGGAACATGGAGAGTTTATAAAGAAGTCGGTGGACATATGGGCGTTGGTCCAGCTAATTCTGGTGGTTCAGATTGGTGGACAGCAGGTGCTAATGATAAAGCTTCAACAGGCATGTATGACGATAGGTATACTTTTGGTAGCGATGGAACATTTAGTTTTAACGTAGGATCCGATGGACAAATTTTTGGAAAAGCAGATCCAATGGATACTGATTTAGGTGGCTCAAAGGGTCAAGAGAGAAATGGTGATGCTGAGTATACTAATTACCCATTTGATAGTTTTACTAGTAAATGGTCTATTTCAGCACCTGGTGGAGTAGAACAAATCAATTTTACAGGAATTGGATTTATGGGATTCTATGTAGGTTCTCATAGCTATGTAATTTTGTCAAGATCATCGGACGAATTCTACTTAAGAACTGTAGGTTCTGGAGGATTGGGATGGTTCTGGAAAATCACTAATAAAGAGTAATTTTGTTTAGATAGAAAAAACCTGAAGAGAGTAAAATTTCTTCAGGTTTTTTTTTAATTAGATTTTAAAATGATTTTTCAATCAGGTTAGTCTCAATAACTGTATATAATCTATTATTAAAACTTATGATTAAGTAATTTAATATTATATCAACAAGGAAGGTTTATGACTCAATGAAATCAATAAAGTTATTTTTTTTTATAATTATTTTTATATCATGCTCTGGTGGAATATCAGATGATGGAGTTGGACCTGATCCTGTTGACCCCCCAACTGAAATTATTCCTTCAAGCTTAAGTTTATCAATCGATATAACAGGTTCAAACGCTGATAATTCTAATGGAGATGGTTCAGGATTAGTTAAATTCACAGCTACTGCAATTAATGGAGTTTCATATAGTTTTCGATTTGGAACTGGTGATTCAAAGACTAGTACAGGTTCTGCTGAATACACTTATAAGGAAATTGGCACTAAAACTTACAATATTAAGGTGTTGGCCTATTCTTCAACTAATAATTATATTAGTATTGACAAAACAATTACTGTTTATGTTAAGCCTAAATCTGAGCAAACTCTCTTAGAATTATTGGCAGGTGACTCTTCAAAAACTTGGAGAATTAATTCTGCACAAGATGCTCATTTTTCAAATGGGGTTCAAGAAAAACGATACTCTACTTATTGGGAAGCTTATGCCTTTTCAAAATCAAATAAAGGGTTTTATGACGATGAATATACTTTTAATATAAATGGGACCTTCTCTCACAAAACAAATGAAACAGTTTTCGGAAAAGGCAGTTATTTAAATGATGATTTTGGCACGACTTCTCAAACACCAAATTCAGATGGAGAAATAGAAAACTATCCGCTTAGTAATTATGAGACAACATTTTCTACAAAAAAAGAAGATGATCTTGATAAAGTGGAATTAGGCGCCAAAGGTTTTATAGGTTTTTATGTTGGAGAACATAGTTATACTATTGAATGCTATGATTCAGAAAACATATACTTAAGAACTGTTGATGATCAGGATATTGCTTGGTACGTATGGCTTACAACCAATGCTGTTTCAAGTATTCATCCTAAGGATCAATTTACTACTAAAGTTTGGTCTGATGAATTTGACTACACGGGTGCTATTGATTCAGACAAATGGGTTCACGAAGTAGGAGATAGCTGGTATAATAATGAGGTTCAATCTTACACAAGTAGATTAGATAATTCTAAAGTGGAAGATGGTAAATTAAAAATCATTGCTAAAAAGGAATCTTACAACGGAAATAATTATACTTCTGCGAGAATAATTTCTAATACGAAGAAGGACTTTTCTTACGGAAGAATCGATATAAAAGCAAAAATACCAGGAAAAAAAGGTACTTGGCCAGCTTTATGGTTGTTAGGTTCAAATTTCAAAACTGTTACTTGGCCAGCATGCGGTGAAATAGATATTCTAGAATCGGCCCAATCTAATAATTTTAAAGTTCAATCTACAGTTCACCATCCTGATAATTATGGTGCAGGGGATTCTCATATTAGTAACGATTACAACGATATCACAGAAGTATTTCATATTTATTCCCTTGTTTGGACTAAGCAGGCATTAACATTTTATGTAGATGATAAGCCACATCATTTAGTGGGAAATTCTTGTGCTCTTCCTTTTAATTGGAATCAGTTTATCATTTTAAACGTTGCTATGGGAGGAACTATGGGAGGTGAAATTGCAGAGGATTTTGACAGGGATATAATGGAAATCGAATATGTAAGAATTTATCAATAGAAGAATTGATTATTTATTAAACTTAAGAATGACTAACAATAAAATATATTTAGGAAATACCGAAGCCCACTTATTAAATCCCGAAGTCAGTGGCGAGTTGGTTGAAATAAAAGGAGAAGAATTTTACAAAATTTCTAACGTAAACTCCATGCGTCCTTTTTTTATGAGTATTGTAAGTGATTCCAATCATTGGATGTTTATTTCAAGTACAGGGTGTTTGTCAGCTGGAAGAATAAACAGTGATTCAGCTCTATTTCCTTATTATACTGACGATAAAATCACAGAATCTGAAGAGATTACAGGAAGTAAAACTTCCTTGCTTGTTTCAAAAAACAACAAAAAATATCTCTGGGAACCCTTTTCTAGAAAACTAAGTTGTATTTATAAGACAACAACAAATCTTTACAAAAATTCAATTGGAAATAAAATAATTTTCGAGGAAATCAATCACGATTTAGAGATGAAATTTTCGTATCAATGGAACTCAAGTGATCAATATGGCTTTGTTAGAAAATCTAATTTAACAAACAACGGTTCATCTGATGTTCAGTTAGATTTACTAGATGGAATACAAAATATTATTCCCAGCGGGGTTAATGAAGAGCTACAAAACAGATCTAGTAATCTAGTTGACGCTTACAAAAAGTGTGAGCTTGAAACTGATTCAGGATTAGCTATATACTCTTTAAGCGCAATTATAGTTGATAAGGCAGAACCCAGTGAGGCTTTAAAAGCTAATACTGTATGGTCTTGTGGTATAGAAAACCCTAGATATTTACTTTCTTCTTTGCAAATTGAAAATTTTAGGCAAGGAGGTGAATTAACCCAAGAAGATAATATTAGAGCCGAAAAAGGAGCTTATTTTATTACTACAAACTTAAAACTTTCCAGCAATAAGTCTAAAAACTGGATGATAGTAGCTAACGTAAACCAAACGAATTCTGACATAATTCGTATAAAACAGCTCATAAAAAATAGTTCAAGTTCATCGACTGATATTGAAAATGATATTCAAGCTGGATCAAAAAAGTTAATACAAATAGTAGGATCCTGCGACGGAATTCAAAAGACAGATGATACGCTTAGAAATATTCGTCATTTTTCTAATACCATGTTTAACTTAATGCGTGGAGGAATATTTGATAATAATTATCAAATAGAAAAATTAGACTTCATTGCTTATATATCTAAGGCCAATAAAAAAGTATACAGCGATAATATTGAAATATTAAATTCTCTCCCTCATTTGTTTTCTTTAGATAATTTGAAGCTTATTTATGAAAATAATGATGATACAGATTTTGAACGCTTATGCTTTGAATATTTACCTTTAAAATTTAGTAGACGACATGGAGATCCAAGTCGACCATGGAATAAATTTTCTATAAATACAAAGAGCGAAGAAGATGGATCTAAAGTTCTAGATTATCAAGGAAATTGGAGGGATATATTTCAAAACTGGGAATCATTAGTGCATTCTTATCCAGAGTTTATTGATGGAATGATTCATAAATTTTTAAATGCTACAACATTTGAAGGGTACAATCCTTATAGAGTTACTAAAGATGGTTTTGATTGGGAAACAGTAGAGCCAGATAATCCTTGGGCTTATATTGGCTATTGGGGAGACCATCAAATTATATATCTTCTTAAATTTTTAGAACTTATTGAAGATTATTATCCAGAAAAACTATTAAAGTACTTTTCAAAAAATGTGTTTGTGTATGCTAATGTTCCTTATAAAATAAAAAGTTATAATGATATTTTAGTAGATTCTAAAAATACTATTGATTTTGATCATGAAAACGAAAAGAAAATTCAAGATAACAGGATAAAAATTGGAGTAGATGGAGCTCTTTTACAAAGCCCAAATAATGATATTTATAAAGTAAATTTTATTGAAAAGATTCTAGCAACTGTTTTATCAAAAATTTCAAATTTCGTTCCTGAAGGAGGTATATGGATGAATACTCAGAGACCTGAGTGGAATGATGCTAATAATGCTTTAGTTGGAAATGGAGTTTCAATGGTAACGCTTTATTATTTGAGAAGGTTTTTAAACTTTTTTGATAAAATTCTTGACGAAAGTAAGGTTGACAAGGTCAATATTTCTTTAGAGTTATTTGATTTCTATAATGAAATTCACAAGGCATTTCAAAACAATAAACATTTACTCTCAAAGGATATTTCTGATATTGATCGTAAAGTCATATTAGATCTTCTTGGAAAGTCAGGAAGTGTCTATAGAAATGTTATATATAATCATGGGTTTTCATCAAATAAACAAAGTTTATCAATAAAAAAATTAAGAAGTTTTATTGAAACTTCCTTGGCATACTTAGATCACACTATTTCGGCTAATAAAAGAAAAGATAGCCTATACCATGCTTACAATTTAATGTCGATAAAAGGAAATGATAAGGCTATTATTTCAAATTTGCCAGAAATGTTAGAAGGCCAAGTAGCAATATTAAGCTCAGGATATCTTTCAGCAACAGAAAGTTTAAAAGTATTGGACAGTCTAAAGCAAAGCAAGTTGTTTAGAGGTGATCAATCTAGTTACATTTTGTACCCTAATAAAGACTTAGGACGTTTTATTGAAAAAAATAACATTTCTAAAGAAAATGTTCTAAAGTCAATTTTATTACAAAAGTTGATTGAAGATGGCAATTATCAAATTGTCAATAAAGATTTATTGGGAGGATACCATTTTAACGAAAACTTCAATAACGCAAACTGTTTAAAAAAAGCTTTAAAAATTCTTCCCAAGCACTACAACAGTCTTGTAAAAAATGAAATGTCAGAAATTCTTCAAATTTTTGAAGAAGTGTTTGATCATAAATCATTTACAGGAAGATCAGGAACGTTTTTTGGATATGAAGGTCTTGGCTCTATTTATTGGCATATGGTTTCAAAGCTTTTATTAGCAGTATTTGAAGTCATTAAGTCAGCTAATCAGCAAAATGATGATAAAGTGATAGTTGATAAGTTAATTGATCATTATTTTGAAATAAATGAAGGAATTGGGGTTAAAAAATCTCCTAAGTTATACGGGGCTTTTCCAACAGACCCTTATTCGCATACACCAGAAGGAAAGGGCGCACAGCAGCCTGGAATGACAGGTCAGGTAAAAGAGGACTTATTAAGTAGGTTTGGAGAACTGGGTATTCAAATTGACAAGGGCATCCTTTGCTTTAACTCTGAAATTTTAAAAAATGATGAGTTTCTAAAAAAGGATCAAATATTCAATTATATAACTCTTGACAAAAAAAGTAGTTCAATTAAGCTATGTAAAAACTCTATAGGATTTACATATTGTCAAGTTCCAATTATATACCAAAAATCAAATGTTTCAAAAGCGATTGTTTATTTAAACAGTGGAAAAACTATTGAATTCATGAGCAATAAACTAGATAAAAAAATTAGTTTATCAATTTTTAAAAGAACTAACGAAGTTAGCAAGGTTGTGGTGTTTATTTTAAAAAATAATTTCCAAACATAATAGAGTTAATTATGAAAAATCTATTAAGATATAATGTTGTGTTACTGTTGTTAATCAGTATTTTAATTTCTTCTTGTGAAAACAAAAAAGAATTAAGTATTAGGGATAAATCAGCATCTGAAATCTTAGGAAATCCAAATTATTTGGCAATTTCGTACGGTGGTTACAGAAATACAACTCGTGATATTCAACCTACAATTCCAGAGTTAAAAGAGGATCTTAAAATTCTATCTGCTATGGGAGTGAAAATTTTAAGAACTTATAATTTACAATTAGAACAAGCTCCAAATATTTTAAAAGCAATTAGAGAACTGAAAACTGAAGATTTATCTTTTGAAATGTATGTTAAATTGGGTGCTTGGATTGATTGTGAAAATGCATGGACCTCAAATCCAAATCATGATAAAGAAGATGAATCTGCTAATTCAATTGAAATTCAAAAAGCAATAAATTTAGCAAATTTATACCCTGATATTGTAAAAATTATTGCTGTAGGAAATGAAGCTATGGTTCATTGGGCATCGAGTTATTATGTTCAGCCTACAGTTATTTTAAAATGGGTAAATCATTTACAAAATTTAAAAAATAAAAATAAACTTTCTAAAACCCTTTGGATAACAAGCTCAGATAATTTTGCATCCTGGGGAGGAGGAGATTCTTCTTATCACTCAAAAAGTTTGAAAGCCCTTATTGATGCAGTAGATTATATTTCAATGCATACATATGCCTTTCATGACACTCATTACAACTCAGATTTTTGGGAATTAAGTGAAAGTAATAAAGCTCAATTTTCAGAAATGGCTTTAATAGAAAAATCTATGGAAAATGTTTACTCTCATTCTGTTTCACAGTATAATAGTGTTAAGAATTATATAAATAGTCTTGGGATCAAAAAACCAATCCATATTGGAGAATTAGGTTGGGCTACTGTATCTAGTGGTTTTTATGGTAAAAAAGGATCTCATGCAGCTGATGAGTTAAAGCAAGCAATTTATTTTAAGCAAATGCGAGAATGGACTAACTCAGAAGAAATTTCTTGTTTTTATTTTGAAGCATTTGATGAACCATGGAAAGATCCAACAGGAAACTCAAATGGTTCTGAAAATCATTTCGGCTTATTTACTGTTGAAGGAAAAGCAAAATATGCTCTTTGGGATAGCGTAGACAATGGAGTTTTTAAAGGATTAACAAGAAATGGAAATTTAATCGAAAAAACATACAATGGTAGTCGAAAAAATTTATTGAAAGATGTGTTAATTCCTAAGTTAATTAAATCAAAATTAGAGATAAGTGAAAATAATTAACATAATAATAGCATTTGTTTCATTTATATCTGTTGAATCAACAAGTTATAATAATTATGAAATTGACGTAGTAACAACATTTAAAAGACAGCTATTGTTGAATAATATCCCTTACTTCATAAAAGGAGTTTGTTATCATCCAGTTCCTAAAGGAAGCACCAAAAGAAGCTTTAGTAGTATTGATCAAGATCTGAGTTTAATGAAAGAGGCAGGGATTAACACCATAAGAGTTTACGAACCAATTGATCAAATCGAAGTTTTAAATAAAATTGAACAAGCTGGTATTAAAGTGATTATTAGTTTTGGGTTTAATCAAAATGGTTATTATGATATTTTATCTGGAACTTTTATTGACTATATAAACAAGTTTAAAAATCATAATGCTATTTTATTTTGGGAATTAGGTAATGAATATAACTATCATCCAGAATGGTTTGATGGGGATGTTAACAACTGGTATGATGCTCTTAATAAATCTGCACTTTTAATTAAAGATAATGATAAAAATCATCCTGTAGCTACAGCACATGGAGAATTGCCCGATTCAGAAGCTTTAAGTTCTAATACCAATATTGACATTTGGGGATTAAATGTTTATAGGTGGGATGACCCCTCCTCAATTTTTAAACAATGGGAATTAGTAAGCGATAAGCCAGTCTATCTTTCAGAAGCAGGAAGCGATAGTTATATGACAATTGAAAAAAATGGTTATTTAAAAGGTGAAAATCAAAAAGCACAAGCTGATGCAAATTCTAAAATAATTGATGCTGTGTTTCAAAATTCTGAGATTGTTTCTGGACTGTTTGTTTTTTCATTTTTAGACGGATTATGGAAAGCAGGAAACCCAGAAAAACAAGATATAGGTGGGTGGGCTCCAAATAGTATGGGAGTTCCCTATGACGGAGCGCCAAATGAAGAGTTTTGGGGGATTATAGACATAGATAGAAATAAAAAAGAAACATTTAATGTTTTGAAAGACAAGTTTAACAGATAGTATTATAAAAAATAGTAATAAATCCTCAATCTATAAAAATAGTTGTTATACAAACTAATAAAATATGAGAAATTCTAATTCAGAAGTTTCAATTAAAGTTCCAATGAGTCAAAAGATCGCTTTTGGTTTTGGGATGCTAGCCAATCAAATGTTTCCTGCAGCTCTTGGAATTTTCATGGTAGTTCTTGTACAAGATTTAGGTTTTCCTCCTTTATTATGGGGACTTATTTTCTTTTTACCACGTTTTTTTGATGCAATAACAGACCCAATAATGGGGTTTATTTCTGATAATACAAAATCAAAGTGGGGAAGAAGAAGACAGTATGTTTTCATTGGAGCAATAGTAATGGGTGTATCATTTATAGCAATGTGGCAATTGTTTGCTGAAAATGGATTGACTTATAATTTTTGGTATTTTTTAATATTATCATTTGTATTTTATCTTGGTTTAACCATTTTTAGCGTGCCTTATGTTGCAATGGGTTATGAAATGAGTAATGATTTTCACGAACGAACAAAAATAATGGCCGTTGCACAGTGGATTGGCCAATGGGCCTGGGTTATAGCTCCTTGGTTTTGGGTTATAATATATGATCCAACTTGGTTTGAAAATGCGGAATCAGGGACACGAGAATTGTCAATTTATGTAGGAATTGCCTGTACAATTTTAGCTATTATTCCAGCAATTTTTATAAAAAGTAGATCAACGTTATCAGATGATAATTTAAAACCCTTAACAACTTCAAATTTTAAAAGCAGTATAAAAGATATTGTAAAAACATTTATAGATGCTTACAATAATAAACCTTTTAGAAAATTATGTATTGCTACGTTTTTAGTTTTTAATTCTTTTCAAACTATAGCAGCTTTTTCCTTTTTTATAATAGTGTATCATTTGTTTAATGGAGATGCAACAGCAGCTGGTTATTGGCCTACTCTACATGGTTCTGTAGGAGCTTTAGTTACTACTTTTTTAGTAATACCTGTTGTTACAAAAATGTCTCAAAAAGTTGGTAAAAAGAATACATTTATGATTTCTCAAGGAATTTCTGTTATTGGATATATATTGTTTTGGTTTTTATTTATCCCAGGTAAACCATATATGTTTTTGTATGCTTTACCATTTTTTTCGTTTGGAATTGGAGGTTTGTTTACCCTTATGATGAGTATGACTGCGGATGTTTGTGATTTAGATGAGTTAAATAATGGTTTGCCAAGAAAGGAAGGAACTTTTGGAGCACTCTATTGGTGGATGGTTAAGTTTGGATCAGCATTAGCAGGCTTATTTAGTGGATTTATTATGGCCTACGTTGGTTTCACACCTGATGTTGCTAATCAACCTGACGAAGCAATTACTGGTTTAAGAATTTTTTATTCATTAGTTCCTATTATTGGAACATTAACAGCTATGTATGTGATGAAAAATTATGATTTAACAGAAAAACGTGCTAATGAAATTTCAAAAATTTTATCAAGTCGTAGAAATAAAATATAAGTTCAATTATAAAGTAAAATTAACCCATATAATTTTTTAATGTAGGTTACATATAAACTTAAACAGATAGTTAATAATGAAAATTTCTTTTAACAATATCAATCTAAAAATAATATTATTATTCAGTTTGTTATTTGTTAATTTTTCTTTTTCCCAAGGCCTTAAGACAAGTGGAAAAAAAATAATTAATAAACAAGGTGACGAGGTTCTTTTAAGAGGAATGGGCCCTGGAGGTTGGCTTGTTATGGAAGGCTATATGAATCAGTCTGCTGGTTTAGCTGGCCCTCAACATGAAATAAAAAGTAAACTCATTGAATTGATGGGGGCTGAAAAGACAGAAATTTTTTTTAAAGAATGGAGAAAAAATCATTTCACTAAAAGAGATGTTGATTCTTTAGCAGCTTGGGGTTTTAACAGCATTAGAATTCCAATGCACTATAACTTAATGACACTTCCAATTGAGGATGAGCCAGTAGCTGGACAACAAACATGGATTGATGAAGGTTTTACTATTATTGATAACGTTTTAGAATGGGCAAAACCTCATAATATGTATGTTATTTTAGATTTACATGCAGCACCTGGTGGACAGGGTTATAATGCCGATATTTCGGATTATGACGATTCAAAACCTTCTTTATGGGAAAGTGAAGCAAATCAAGTTAAAACTATTGCTTTGTGGAGAAAAATAGCTGAAAAATATAAAGACAACCAATGGATTGGAGGGTATGACTTGATAAATGAGACTAACTGGAATTTACCAGGTGGAACTCTATTAAGGCAGTTGTTTGAACAAATAACAACCGCAATTCGTGAAGTTGATAAAAAACACATAATATTTATTGAAGGAAATGATTTTGCAAATAACTTTACTGGTTTAACTCCACCTTGGGATGATAATATGGTTTATAGTTTTCATAAATATTGGAGTACAGTTTATGAAAATGATCTAGACTGGATTACGCCGCTAAGAGAAACTCATAATGTTCCTTTATGGATGGGAGAATCTGGAGAAAATTCAAACACATGGTATACAGATTTTATTTCTCTTCTTGAAAAAAAAGATATTGGTTGGGCTTGGTGGACTATTAAAAAAGTAGGAGACATAGACAGTCCTTTTTCTGTTAAACTAAATTCTGGATATCAAAAAATTTTAGATTTCTGGAAGAACGAAGGAGATAAACCGACTGAAGAAGAAGCTTATTCGGCGATGATGCAATTGGCTGAGGATTTACTTATTGAAAATTGTAAATACCGAAAAGATATTCCTGACGCAATGTTTAGACAAGTTCAAACAGACCTTGTGATCCCTTATTCTAAACAGCAAACTATTCCGGGTATATTGTATCTTTCAGATTATGATTTAGGAAAAAATAACTTTGCTTATTACGACGTAGATGTAGCGGATGATAGAGCAAATGGAGAATTTAAAGCCTGGAATTCAGGATGGCAATATAGAAATGATGGAGTTGATATTGAAACCAATGACGATTCAACTAACAGTAATGGTCATCATATCGGTTTTGTTCACAAAGGTGAATGGATTAAGTACACAATAAAAGTTAAAGAAACTGGCGCTTATAAAGCTGTTGCTCGATTTGCTGCAGAAACTGAAGGTGGACAATTCCATCTATCATTAAATGATGAAGATATCACAACTACTCAAACTGTTTCGGGAACTGGAAGTTGGTTTAAATTCAGTAATCATTCAGATATTTCAGATATTTTACTAGATAAGGGAGAGCATTCTTTTAAAATTCATTTTGATAGTGAAACACCTTTTAATATTGGGAGCATTCAATTTGTTAAAACAGGAAATGCTGATTCAGTTGATTTCACCGTTCTTAATGGGAGTACTGGTTCTAACGAAAAGTCAGTAAAAATATCTTTAAATCACTCATTATTAGGTTCTTCTATTAATGGAACAAAAAATGATTTTGTTTTGTTAATTAATGGAACAGAAAAATCTATTAAATCTATTGAATCTAGTTCAATTAAAGAAAGAACTATTATTATCAATGCTGAGGATAATATGCTTTTTTCTGATGAAATTAAAATCAGTTACTCAGGCACAGCAATTAAATCTAAATCGGGGCAAGTTTTAAAACCATTTACTAATTTAATAATAAACAATACTCTTCAAAGAAGGTTTGTTATACCTGGGAAGATTGAGGTTGAAGATACTAAAGTAAAAATTGGTCTTGGAACAGAAGACACCACTGATGAAGGTGGAGGCAAGAATCTTGGATATACTGATGCAGGTGATTATGCGGATTACTTGATTTATAATAAAGAAGCTTTAGCTTATAAAGTAGATTTTCGAGTAGCAGCCGAGTCTTCTACTGGAAAAATAGGGCTTTACATTATGGATGACATGAACAGAGAGTATGAAATTTGTGTTGTCGATACTTCAAATACTAACGGATGGCAAAATTGGGTAACTACATCTGTCAATTCAAAAGTAGTTGCAAAAGGTATTTTTAAATTAAGATTAAAAGTCCTTAAAGGAGGTTTTAATTTAAATTGGATTAAGTTTAGTAATATAGATACTGATGATGATGGTGTTCTAGATAAAAACGACAGATGTCCTGAAACACCCTCTGGAACTCAGGTTGATTTTAATGGTTGCCAGGTGTTTAGCCTCCCTGTAGATAACAATAAAGTATCGGTAAATAGTGCTACTTGTATTGGTACTAGTGATGGATTGATAGGACTTAGCATTGAGGATGCTTCTTATGATTATACCATAACAGTTACTAACAACGATAATGTTACTATTACTGGCGACAGTAAAACAGCTTCAGTTTCGGGTCTTGCTAAGGGAACTTACAGTGTTTGCTTTACGGTAGATGGTCAAGCAGATTACGAGCAGTGCTTTGATGTGGTAATAGGAGAGCCTAAAGCCCTCAGCGCCTTTACTGATGTAGATAACGACAAAAGAACCACTAACAT
>Ga0308013_10000824_pt1 | contig 15525 bp, 14 predicted proteins | sample Neamet181_FD_203131 | JGI IMG/M metagenome (GOLD analysis project Ga0308013, IMG submission 203131) | Marine microbial communities from water near the shore, Antarctic Ocean - #181 | ecosystem: Environmental > Aquatic > Marine > Unclassified | place: Southern Ocean | collected 2014-07-25
CCAATAGGAATACGAATGTTTCCAATAGGAATACGAATGTTTCCAATAGGAATACGAATGTTTCCAATAGGAATACGAATGTTTCCAATAGGAATACGAATGTACCATCTTTCTTCGAATTCTAACCCAAAATATTTTACGGTAGGGAACGAATATTTTAAAACCATAAACACTACCATACCCATGCTAAACCGAAAATACAGTTTTTCATATATGTTGAAGCGACATGCATGTGATCTTTTCTATGCGAATGATGTGTGTGACAACCTCAACCTCAATCCATCTAAATAATATCTCTGTACAATACATACAATGCTATTCCGTCTCACATCCGTTCTCGCTCTACTTGCCGCCCCCGCGGCCGCCGCCCACACCGCCTCCACCCAGAGGTTTCTCGATAATATTCTCACCAACCCCTTTGAAGATAGACCCGTCGTAGAATTCCTCGAATTCATCGCCAAGTACGAGAAGGTCTACCATACCGTGGAGGAAATCGCCTCCGCCCTAGACAAGTTCGCAGTGAACTGGAACGCCGTCCACTCACACGATGCGATCGCCGAGGGATACAATGTTGACATCAACGAGTTCGCTGATATGACCGCCGACGAATTTCGCGCGGCCAAGATCAGCGGTGCTGGCGATGCTGGATGTTTCACCGCCAACCATACCAAGACGGGTCTCTACCGCACCGCCACCAGTTGCCAGAGGTTCGAGAGCGAGTCCGCCACTCTCCCCGACTCGGTCGATTGGCGCACCGAGGGCGCGGTCACCGATGTCAAGAACCAGGGCCAGTGTGGAAGTTGCTGGTCGTTCTCCGCCACCGGTGCCATGGAGGGTGCCTGGTTCAAGAAGACCGGAGAACTCGTGAGCCTATCCGAGCAGCAATTGGTCGGCTGTTCAACCGATTACGGAAACAACGGCTGCAATGGCGGACTCATGGATTCTGCTTTTGAGTATGCGATCGACAGTGGCATGTGTACCGAGAAGGATATTCCCTACACGGCCAAGGATGGGACCTGTGTCAAGTGCTCTCCCACCGTTACAGTGGACCACTGTGTGGATGTCACCCCCAACAACCAACTCCACCTCAAGGAGGCAGTGAGCAGAGGTCCTGTTGCCATTGCCATTGAGGCCGATACCCGCGCCTTCCAGTTCTATTCGGGAGGTGTCCTCGACAGTTCCAGGTGCGGAACCAGTCTCGACCACGGAGTTATGATTGCTGGGTACGGCGAGGAGGACGGGAAGAAGTACTGGTTGGTCAAGAACAGTTGGGGCGACGGATGGGGCGAGGGCGGATACCTCAAGATTCTCAGGACCGACAGTGAGAACGATGCTGGTATTTGCGGAATTGCCATGCAACCTTCCCAGCCAGTTTGTTAAACGGTAAAAAAACAAATATACGATATGACATTTTTACACTCCCCACTCATTCATGTATGAAATTTCTTTATACATGAGTCCAATTCAGGCAAAGTTCCCTGATTCAAGTTCCACCCCACCCACATACTGGTTATCGGTAGGGTATGTGTCACCGTACAATCCATCGCCGCCACATTCAAACAATCTGTCTCGGTCGTATATATGAGTTGCGTATCTACATCATTGATGTTCAAAATCACTACGTTCATCAATTGTTTGCCGGCGAGGATGGCGATGGTATCACATTTATATTGGATAGTCACCGGTCGATTCGTTTCCAACAACGCGTGGATATATTTGAAATGGGCCCACTTATCACTGTCCCATTGAGATTTCTTCATTTGGGAGGCGACCGTATTCAGAGTCTCCAACGTCCCATCCATGGTACGCATCAATGCGATGATACGCGGAGACGGGTCGGTGGAGGTGAGAACTAATTTCAGGAGTATATGCCCGATTGTATCCACCGCGCGACGCAAGGGACTGGTGAAATGTGTGTAGGTGGAAATCCCAATAATATCGTGCGGTGCAACATCGGTTGTATACTCAGCGCGAATACTGTTACCGCGAATAAATTTCATCTGGGCGGCTGGCGTTTCTAATTTCGCCAGTTCGTCGTGTTGTTGGGCCGACATGGCACATGACCGGAACACGGACATATCGGCGTGGGTACTCAAATATTTACTCAGTTCGTGGTTGGCGAATTTGGCGAAATTGGCAATCATCGTCTTGAACTCCCTGGCAGTTTGGGATATTTTGGCGAATGACACCGTTTCGCCCCGATGGGTCACGGACCATTCCCATTTTTTAGGGTGGATTACAATTTCAGTTGCCGCGTTTGATGCGGTCATCTGTCTGGATATTTCCAGTCCCCGCTCCAATTGGACCGATTGGGTATCGCATGCACCGTGTGTGCCACGTGAAACGATTTGGGCCGCCGATTCATAAGTAAGTTGGGAGTTCCTGGCGACCATTACTTGGTTCTGGATTATATCCACTACAGTTGGAATTCCATTTTCAATGGTGGAAATAATAGTGATCGCCGTCTTGACTTGGCTCCCCAATGCATCCGCGGGAAGAATCAAACTGGCCCGCTCGAGAATCAATTGGGGGTATAAATGTTGAGGCCTGCTCCCCACCAAATAGCGGGTTTGGCCTTGGGCGAGGATATTGTCAAATACCGGCGAATCCACGTCCAAATATTCAGTGGGGTCCGCTATATGGAGCAGCAAATATTCTATACCATCTTTGCTGATGATATTGAACGCGTCATCCGCATCCGTACATCCTTCTGGGTCGATACATATAATGGGACGACTCGTCGGCACAATTTCATCGGTGGTTCTGGTTCTACTGAGAAACGATTGCTTGCTTGGCGGTTGCGGGGTACCGCCGGCATTTCCCAACTTGTTCACGTTGGTTGGAAATGCCTGGCGTGCGTTAATGGAGTTTCTAATTCCATTGAGTTTTCGGTGGATTGTTTCGTGCGTTTCGTGCGTTTCGTGCGTTTCGTGCGTTTCGGTCATTTTGGGTGGTTTGTATACGATTTCCAATGAACACATCCATACATTCAATTTTTCACATCCAATTGTGTGGGAAAAATAATATAGTGAGGTCATCTCGCCCCCCCCCATTACACAGAATCGCGTACCACCCCTAACTTGCGGAAAATCCCATCGAATAGGCGGTACGATGTTCCGTCCATCCCCTCTCCGTCAAACTCCGGATGGATTCCACTGAGAATCACCGTCCCCGACCCGTACCGGAAGGAAACGATCGCTGGGTAATCATGGCCGTCTATATCATACAATGCATGTATGCGGTAGTCAATGTGCTGTCCGCCTATACCCGGAAATGTGCCACCATTGTGATACCATGTGGTATGTGGTTGACCGTATGGATCAATCACCGTGACGGCCGTTCCGCCCGCTACATTGGTATTTGTTTGTGTAGCGGGCAGATTGTCGTACATGGGTCCAATGGTAGTTCCCGGAAACAATCCCAACCCCCCATGTTTGATATTGATCCCCGATGAATCCTTATAATCAACTCGTTCTCCCGCAATGTAGGCGCCGTTACATACCCCAACATATACACCGCCACTCCTCACTGTATGTTTGATATTCTTAACACTGAATTCCGACATATTCTTGAATTCATCTCCTGCGGATGGATCGGTATCGCCAACCAATTCCCTGATGCGATTAATTGTTCCTTGTCGGTTATGGACAGTCTGCATATTACGCATAGTATCGCGCCCCACCCCGCCTCCCACCACCAACGTTGGTTTCTTGAAAATCCACTGACTGGTCCATTCTTTCAATAACATTCCACTGTAGCGACATGTGCCTGGAAGATTACATATACGCGCCCCGTGGCCGATGAACTTGAGTGATGGAGCGGGTGGCATGTGTGGGTGTGTGGGTGTGTGAAAAAAGTATATACCCAATCCTTCGGTTCAATTTTTTACCCGAACCCCGCACCCACCCAATCACGTCTCCAACACAACCATCTCCGCATGCTCGGAAATCATTCCTCCAACCAAATGTTTCACGCGACTCGCTGTCGCCCCTGATTGTTGGGTTGAAAACAGACCGGCTATTCGCGCGTACTCCATACAGTACTCGGTGCGACTCATCGCCCGCTCGCTCCGTTCCCCCCACCGCACCAACCCCCCAAACAGGATGCGGGTCAGTTTCGTACAGAGTCGTTCCATATCTTCGCCCGTGATTGCCGCGTACACGGTCCCATCCCACGCATATAGGTCGTGGGGCCGCGATGTTATGGCGCGAACCGGGGCAGTGTTATCTGTTGCGGTCACAAACCCCGCCAACATTCCCGCCAGCACATCCCACAATTTGGTTCGCGTATACCCGTCGAATTCTGCATCGGTGACCGATTTCGTTTCCAGCCATTCCCATAGGGATGCGGTGGGCGAATCTCCCGATTCATTTAGCCATTCACATACATCCAATTTTCGCCGGCAACGATTCATCGATGTTGATATGGTACCCACTTTCTGCTCTAGGCGTTCGCACCGGGAGGCCAGTGATTGGATCACTGCGAACATTTCCCGTTGACTGGGGAGGGGTTCGTGGCCGTCAATGTCGCGATCCAATTCGAGGGGCGACATGTGGAGAATCCTACATGTTGCCGTGTGTCGGTCATGGTATATTTTTCGTTTATAGGTTTTCCTGCATGTACCGCACGGGTATAGTGTGGGGGACATTGTATGATTGGTACCATGGGGAATGGATAGTTTAACCGTATCAATTTTTGCTCCCCATATAATAGAGATGCCGGAATCAATCATCACAAAACAGACTTGGTTGGACTGCGTGGAACTGAGACACATGTATGTGTGCGATGGTGTGGGGAGATATGCCCTCAAGGAACCATGGTCGTCCAATGGGGTGAATGCCGTGCCTGCCCCCAGGAAACAGGCTATGCTCACTCACCAACCAATGGTTCAACTGAGGATCGATGGAAATACGGGCTACGCGGCGGGGACGCGACTCTCCCATTTGGCCGCGGCCAGTTCATGTCATTCGTGTGGAGATACGCCCGAGACAAGTAAATATGGAGGAAAACACGGCTCGTATGATCGGTACCTGCTCAAAAAGAAGGGTGGGTACTTACGGTAGAGGCTGTTAACTGTGCAATGTAGCACTCTCTATAAGTCTGCGATGAGTTGCTCTACCACATTTACCACTATACTGTTTCCCAGATAAAACAACATTTTTCTTTTATTTGTCAATGTTTCGTATTTATACGACGCATCATACCCAAACATTTTTAATGTTTCGTTTACGGTCAAGGTTCTAATATTTCCATCAAAATCGTACAACCCTGTTTTTGCACCTGGCCCACCAGAAGAAGCACATATAGTTGGGCCACAGGTAGTCGTACGGTATACACGCTCGCCCTGCCTTCCCCCCTTGCCCGATTTCTTATTCATCAGTTTGTATTTCATCATACTTTTTTCACTGCATTTTTCCAATGTATACTTGTCCTCGTAATTCAAGAAACTTGTGATACTATTATCTATGATGCTTGATACTGGGACAATTGGATTCTTTACATCCTTAAAATTATATTCCTTACTTTTATCACAAATAATATATACACGCTGTCTTGACTGTGGGGAATTATAGTACCGCGAATCAATTACTTTGTAACTAACAATGTATCCTCGCTTCTCAATTTCATTTTTAATAAACTTGAATGTTTCTCCGTTATGAATGGCGTGAAGGTTTTTGACATTTTCAAGCATCAATGTTTGCGGTTGCTTTTTGTCGATTATTTCCAGTATTTTGTAGAATAAATTACCGCGAGTTTCATCTTCAAACCCCTTTTTATTGCCCGCGATGCTGAAGGGCTGACAAGGAAAGCCCGCACACAGGATATCGAAATCGGGCATGGTATCTATATTAATCTTATTGATGTCTCCTTCTGGTGTTAGTCCGTAGTTTTCCTGGTATATGTTTCTAACTCCTTCGTCAATATCACTTGCCAACACACACGTGTAGTTAACGTCATTCTTAATAATATTGTTTCGATTGAATGCGGTATGAAAAGCACCTAAACCGCAAAACAAGTCAATGTATTTAATTTCCCTCTTCTGCGTAACTTCTAATTCTTCTTCAACTGCGGTGTGAGAGATTTCTTTCATGTGACTATATTTAACCATTTTCGTTATATGATAATAATAATATACGATTATTGTTAAATCAATTTTTAAGTAGTAAGTAGTAAGTAGTAAGTCACGTTGATGTCATGAACATACGCTTTATGCTTCTTGATATGACAGGCTTGTTTAGCCTTGTACTCACATCCATTATCATGTGATACGGACAGTATCACAACACATTTTTCTCTATACCGTGTATCGAGACGATGAACATGAATGTGGCTAATTACACGATTGGCGAGTTGGAGGAGATGTTTCAGTTGAGGAAGCCGTATACGTACGAGGAGGTTATGACGCGAATCAGTGATTACGATTCGAAAGTGGGTGGTGGTGGTGGTGGTGGTGGTGGGGGCAGCGGAGACGCATTCAAATCCTTCCTCGGTGCCGTGCAGATAAAATTCAAATTGGAATTGGAATCTATCCACAAGATGGCAGAGACAACTCACCCAGTGATGTTTCCCACCGTATACAACCCCCATGTGAAACATACCACCTCCCGGATTGTGAATATCGACAGTAAATATCGCCAGGATATCGCTGGGTCGGCGACAGATTATACATTTGATTTGGGGGAACATTTGACGAATATAAAGTGTATCCGACTGTACGCGGTTCATATTCCCACCACCTGGTACGCCTTCTCCAAGAAGTACGGGAACACGAGGATGTGGGTGGATAGAGAGGGTGTGGTTGAGAAAGTGGAGATTCCCGATGGGAATTATACACCCACATCCATCGTCTCGCAAGTTGAGACCCAGATTAATGAGACGGTCGCATTGAATAATGTATCGTGGTCCCACGCCAACTTTAAAACCACCTCGTCCCACACAGATACAGTAGACGACCACGAGATGATATTCTACTCCCATACGGATGCATCGTATAATTTCTCCGAGGGGTGCGACCAGCGCACGAAACTCAATAATAGTTTGGGGTGGGCGTTGGGGTGGCGAGGGATGGGGGAGACGGTTGCGGTGGAAGCCAAACACGACAGCCCCACAACATTTCCAGCTGCCATTGATACCTACGGTCCCCGCTACTTTTATCTAGTCTTGGATGATTTCACAAACGCCCAGTTATCGCGGGGGCTCGTGAATATGCACGATTTCGCCAACCATAATGCGGACAATCAGGCGACCGACCGATGGAAGTACGATAGGGTTCGGCCGCCCAGTAGCCCCAACGTATTGGCGATCATTTCCGTGGATAAGATCAAACCCGATGAGAGAGGAATCATTCCGTACATCAATTCGGGTCTAGAATTCAATACGCGTGCTTTCTCCAGTCCCGTGGATATCACCCGCATGAAAGTGAGTTTGATTGATGACAGGGGGAATGTGGTGGATTTGAATGGTGCCGATTGGTCATTTTCTCTCTTGGTTGAACAACAATTGTAAGGGGGCCTCTCCCCCTTGAACCACCATCACCCATTTCGGTGAGTAACGATTTATACATAACACCTCCATATGTATAAATGAGTGAATCGACCCCAGTCCTTACCAACACAACCCTCAGTGAGTACGAGGATGTGTTCGATATTGCGCGATACACTACCGATGAACTCTTTGGGATCCTTGAAATCCCTCGCACGAATCTCGTGCCCGTTGTAGAGGCACGGGTGGAACGTATGGTGGCGGATATTGCCGCGGCGGGTGATACGGATGACGCGACCCTCCAGTTCTTTGATGATTTGGAGGAGCGATTGCGACAAGAGATTATCCTGGGACAAGATGCCTTGGATACCGATATAGATAACGATGGAAAACCCGATGATGTGATGTTCGACCAGAGCGATCCGAGGAAGAATTTCGAGAGTTTCAACCAGTACTTGGCAAATTCCAAGAAACGCCATGATATGATCCGTCCCAAAACCGTTCAGAAAATCGTCAATGTGGATACACGCTTCCGCAATAATTACTACACCACCCGAAGCACCGATTTCACGATAACCCTCCCGTACAAAATCACCGATGTGATTTCCACCCGATTGGCCGCCTATGAAATCCCATGTACGTATCACACAATATCGTCCGCACTCAAGAACAATAAATTCTGGATCACGGGGATTGTCATGGAACGACAAACCGCCAATGGAGGAGGGCCGATGTTGGTTGATGGAGATACGGGGTACGGCCAAAAGAATACTGGTCTCAAATCCATGAATTTTGAAATCGTAATTCCCGATGGAAATTATTTCGCATGGTACGCCGATAGACGACCAGGACTGGTTCTTCAAAACACGATTAATGCGGCGATTCAAACTACAATCAAGGATAAATGGACGGGGATTTTTTTGGCTCAAATCGCAGATAGCACTCCCGCACAAATAGAAACAAATGCGTTTCTTGGCGACCCAAATATATGGGAAGGCGAAGATGATGAGTACGAAACAGTCATTGTATCAAAATTACGCGACAAAATTGCGAATTTACGTCTCTTTTACAATACAAATAGGTCCTCTGGGAAAAGTGCCTTTGTAGGAAACTCCACGAATCCCGATGGCACATTCACCGTATGGCAAATCACTGAATATAAAATAATTTTCACTGAACTATTGGACGATTTCAATGTGAATGATATTGGAATCGAATTGCCCAATACGCTGGGCTGGATTCTGGGATTTAGGTTACCCGAATACACAGCAACCCCTCTTTCGGCCGACCGGTACGATTTGGGGATTAGTATCGCATATGGAACCAACGAAGCGGTCGTATTGTCCGAGGGGTTGTGTGATCTGCGTGGACCGAAATACGCATATGTCGGAGTGGAGGATTTCAACAACAATTCACACGAGCATTACATGGGGGCATTCAATGCTGGAAATATGAAATCCGATGTACTGGCCCGGATCAGTACATCTACATTCGAGAATGTATTGGACGCGGGTATCCAGGCCAATGTGAGTGATGATATGTCAACCACCATTAACAACACTAGGTATTACCACGGTCCGGTTGATATCCAGCAATTGAAAATTAGTCTGTATGATGAATTCGGGAGGATCATGGATTTGAACGAAATGGACTGGTCCTTGGCATTGTCGTTTGAACAATTGCACGACTCGGGGCGGTTGATGTGATATGTGTGTAAAAATTGAACATCTTGTTTCGTTTCATTTCTCTCTTTACATTGAAATGAAATCATTCATATCCAACCGTGCATACAAGTTCTTCTTTAGTGGACCAGTAGTTCCGCCTACCACCCAACAACATTCCCTCCCAGAGAACATCGACTGGAAAGATACGATTCCCTACATCCCTCCTGTATCCCGAGGACGCGTCATTAAAGTATACGATGGCGATACAATCACCATCGCAACGTACGTGCATGGCCTCCCCGACCTATACCGGTTTTCGGTGCGACTCAACGGAATCGATTGTCCGGAAATGAGGACCAAGAATGAATCGGAAAAGGCCGTGGCGAAACTGGCGAAACAGCGACTCAGTGATGTTATTTTGGGTAAGGATGTGGAACTGCATGGAGTTCGGTTGGAGAAGTATGGACGAATTCTGGCGGAAGTTTGGATCGATGGTGTATCCATGAACGATATGTTGGTAATGGAGCGACTCGCTGTGGCATATGATGGAGGAACGAAATACACCCCCGATGATTGGATGGAATACCACATGAAATCGTGAGGGGATGATTTAATATGGTGGTACAGTATACGGAGCATGACAAAACAGACCAATATAGCCCAGTCCTTGACGAATATTGCACTAGATGTCAGCGGGGTTGATATATCCACGCACAAAATCCCTACAACCCACCATTTCGCATCTACGAACAGGACGAACTATTATATTTCACAGGTCCAGAAAATACAAATTAACCGGGCAATCGCAAAAAAATAACGCATCTTCGTGATTTCTTTATTTTTTCCATATATAAATCATCTCGGAATACTTGTTCCGTGACGATTTCTTGAGATTTCTCTCTTTGTGTGCCGCCCCAAACAATGGTATCAACACCCGCGAGTATATAGTGGGTGAAATGTTGATCGCATATATCCCTCCCACAGCAAGTCCATCCCAAGACGACGTGAATACAGTGTTGTAGAACGTGTCCCACTCATCCACGGATCTATGTGGCTGATAAGCGTACACTTCAGTATTGTCATATGGCGGAGACGTCAAAACCATATCATAGAGAGAAATAGATTGAAAATTAACTTCACACGAATCTTGAAAACATATTTTTTGGCACCCACCCGACCCATTCACATCCATTTCTCTCTTCATCTGTTCGTACCCATGTTTCAAGTCCAGGTTCGTGTCGTATCCGGTGTAATCTATCCCGGCAATCATGGCCCCAGCCATCCTTCCCCCGAACCCCGCAAATGGATCCAATACATGGGTTGGATTGAACTCGTGGTATATACTCAGGGCATTGGTAATCTTGAATGGGGATATCCTCCCGAAACAGAGACCGTAGCAGTACCATAATCGTTTCAAGAGAGAATCTCTATATCGCCCATTGGCATCACAGAAACGGATGAGATTCTTAATGTATCGTTTTTTAGAGTATACCGCATTATAATCTCTCGCGAATTCAACGAAATTAATCCCTTTGTTGCCTTTGGTACGCAATCGTTCTGTGAAAAAATATCGCTCAATCACCTTACAGCCGATACGAGACCTACCATTGAGCGATGTCAATTCATCCGTGGATAACTTCGCCACCCGACCCCAATCCATCATTGCCACCGGAAGCGACACGGATGACAATTCATTTGCAATTGTATTCACATCACAGGTTTCCATTTACAAGCAAAGAGAGAAATAAATAATCACTCAATTCCGCACTATATCCAGCACCACATCACCAATCAATAATTATATCCGGGTATGGCATTTCGTTCTATTTCTCTCTTTGCGTATCGGACATCACGATCTGATACAAAATCATCGTCCAAATCCAACATATTACACGACATATCCAACACAACCAAATCATCGCATTTTATCGCCCGTTTCTCAAGTTCGTGTTCTGCGAGACGCATTATATCACCCATTGTCCATTCAATACATTGTTCCTGGTTGTTGGTGCGATTATGTGCCGCCAGGTATGGCTCACATCTGTGACTGCACGTCTCATCCCACGGCGACCATGTCAGATCAATAGGTTTATCTCTGTTATTTACAAATAACATCACTCTGTTATGCAACATATCTTCACGAAGAAGGATTGGATCATTAGTCTCTAAATCACGGAATTCACTCTTTTGAATTTGGAATATTTTATTTGGAACGGGACTGGTACGTGGGTACGTATATGTTGAATATGCCCCCCTGTTAATTTGTGCCTTATACGCAGGGATATCACCATCTCCATCAGCAATCAATTCATGCATGAGTTCGTGTGCGAATATCCACGGATTTCGCAATTTGACGGCCAAGGTCGATCTAGCCCCTACATGGTCTAAACTCCACATATCGCGACTCAGTCGTCCAGCCATTCCTGGACCGCCATCACATCTCATATGGTCACGGACAATATGCGGGATGGACCGAAGGGTTTTGTCGGATAGTATGTTGGGTGAACCGATTGTAGTCGCACGAATCCATTGAATATTACGCGCCGCAGTATATCGATGTTTGATATCATCGTTTGTTTCTATATCCCATGCGCCGTGCGTGGTGATTACTAACACTGGGGGGGACATGTTGAGTTGGTTAGTGATGGGGTGGTGATTTTAGTTGCGTACATCACATACTTCCCTAATAAATCAATTTTCATATCCCGTACATAAAATTGATTTATATGAATTCGCGGAATATCACTTATACATACAATGGCTGAATTTACCGCTCCTATATTACCTTTTGGCGAACCGCCAATCGTCAAACTCGAACCTCTACCCGAACAGACTATCCAACTGAGTCCCGAACAGTCCCGGGCATTTGACCTTTACAATCGAGGGAAGAATTTCTTCGTCACGGGTCCTGGTGGGACGGGAAAGACCCAGTTGATTCGCAGTATATACAAGGATGCGACCGGTAAGGGGAGGAAAATCCAAGTATGTGCCATGACGGGGTGTGCCGCATTACTGTTGGATTGTTCGGCCAAGACCGTTCACTCGTGGGCAGGAATTGGTCTGGGGAACGGGGATATCGGTGTCATCAGTGCCCGGATCGCCCTGGATAAATGGAAATCAAAGCCGTGGCGGAACACTGATATTCTCGTGATAGATGAGGTCAGTATGATGTCGTCGCGGATGTTTGATTTGTTGGACCAAGTCGGGCGCGTGGTTCGAAAACGGTACAGTGAGCCATTCGGGGGAATCCAGGTGATATTTTCGGGCGATTTCTTCCAACTCCCACCAGTGGGATCTCGCGACGATCCAGAAACCAGTGCATTCTGTTTCGAGAGCACTGTGTGGGACACGACCTTCCCCAAGACAGTGGAACTCACCCACCTCTTCCGGCAAACCGATGACGTGTACCGCAAAATCCTGGGGGAGATTCGCGAAGGTCGCCTGGCCAGATCCTCTTACAATATCCTGAAGGCACGGCAGGCGATTTCGGCCATCACCCCCACGGAGACGGCCGAAGATGGGGAGTTTGCAACCCCTTTCCTGTTCCCTACCCGAAAGCGGGTGAACGATTTGAACGCAAAGCGGTACGCAGAGTTGGCGGGGGGCGGTGATACGGAATTCAATATGGGGGAGGTTCCCGTGGAAGATTTGAAGTTGACTCCCACGCAACAGAATAACTACAATCGGCACCGACGCACGGACGTGGATCGCGAAGTGAAGCGGCTCACTGATAACGTCAATGCCCTCCCATCCATCAACCTGAAAGTGGGAACCCAGGTGATGTGCGTCTCAAATATAGATATGGAGATCCCAAATATGGCGGTGGCGAACGGTTCCCAGGGAATTGTGGTTGATTTCCGGGGCGGATTCCCGTTTGTGCGGTTCAAATCGGGATTGGTTCGGGTGATTCGTACCCAGACGTTCAAGAGTGAGGCGTTCGTGGGGGTGGCCGTGCGACAGGTTCCCCTCGTATACGCATGGGCGGTCTCCATCCACAAATCGCAGGGTGCGACTATGGATGCGGCGCGACTGGATATAGGGTCCAATGTATTCGAGGCGGGCCAAACGTACGTTGCATTGTCGCGCATCAAGTCCCTGGATGGATTGTACATTGATGCATTTGAGCCCCAGAAGATAAAGACCAACAAGCGCGTCAAGGCATACTACGCAAAGTTGCGGGAAACGGTTGTTTGAATGTACCAAAATTACTTAATGACATATATATATATATACACAATGAATAAATTAATCAACACATTAAAGACAAAATTGGATATATCAGATGACGCATTTTCTGTTACAAATGATAATTTTTACAAGAGACTTGAGAGCGGAGATCCTCTATCTCTAATTATCGGGGAGGCATATATGGCCGGAGAATGGACGGGGGATTTACCTGATTTTTTCAGGAAGGTTATGGTGGTAGATAATTACGGCGATTTGTTACGGAACTCCCTCCGCGAATCCCCGATAAAATCATCCAAATTAATTGTTAGTGCTATATGGAACGAATTCAAAACGCAAGTAACTGATACAGTTAGAAATAATCAATCCAGAACTCTATTGACTCGGACCTGTGAACATTACGCTATACCAGAAATAATGTATAAATATATGCTCGACGAACACCTACAATACACAAGTGGATATTGGAAAAGCGATACAACTACATTGGATGAAGCACAGCATAATAAACTAAATTGCCTCATTGAGAAACTCAATATTCCACTCGATAAAGAATGTAGCGTGTTGGATATTGGGTGCGGATTCGGTTGTTTGGCAAATTTGATTGCCAAACGATACCCACTATGTAATGTTGTAGGGTGTAGCATTTCAAGAGAGCACATTAATTTTTCCAATGAAACGTATGGTAGTAAAAACAGTAGGTTGGAATATCATCTTTGTGATTACCGTGACATCGATTCATTAGGGAAGAAATTCGACAGGATTGTATCTGTTGAAATGACGGAACACGTTGGGATACGAAATCTTTCGAGTTTTTACGATATATGTGCGTCGGTACTTACGGACGATGGATTGATGGTGATTCAAGTAATGAATTCATTGAACCAGTCCAAATATATAAACGGGTGCGATAAGTATACAACCGACCCATTTATTGATAAATATATTTTTCCAGCAAGTTACCTTGCAACCGTTCCTCAATTTAGTTCACATATGAATGGAAAATTCATAGTCCGGGAAGTGAAAGGATTCACTGGTTCGTATGAAAAAACACTTCGTTGTTGGCACGATAACTTACTGACCAATTGGACAACAATACAGGCATCGGACACTTCGTTTTTTACACAATCGGTGTTCAATATGATGGAGTTTTATTTACAATCGTGTGCCGTGTTATTTGAATTGGATAAACTACAAGTTAACTATTTTGTATTGGAAAAAAGCGTAATATAGGGGTCCGTTTGGGTATTTTACAACACCATTAGCGGTCCGCGTTCTCCACGCCATTTTTTTTGCAAAATTGATTCGTATACTCGGTACCATCTGTACTCACAAATACAAATACAAACAATCAAAACAAAACAACAAAACATAATGTCTTCTTCTTCCATCGATCAATCTCTTTCCCTCTACATCCCCCGCGTTACCCGCAGGATGACCGCCAAGTTCATCACCGAGACCATTGAGACGATGCGTCTTGGGAAGGTTGATAGGGTGGATATGGCCGAGACCGCCGACAAGCGCCAGATGACCGCTTACGTCCACTTCGCCAAGTGGGAGGAGACCAGTGCTAACGTCCAACTCCAGCGGCGCATCAAGGATCCCAACCAGCAGGCACGCATCGTGTACGATGCGCCGTGGTACTGGATTCTCTTGGTGAACAACAACCCCGAACCCGCTATCGATGTAGAGGAGGAGGAGGTGGTCGCTCCCACCACTCCCCCCCAGCAAACCACCCCAAACCCAGTCAACGCCCAGAACACTTTCGCATCGGTTCTTCGCAGAACAACCATCTGTGCCCCTACCCTAATTGATACCAGTCATGTATCAATTGACACCGAGTTCCCTCCTATGATGGCTCCCAGACAGTTGGCTACCCATAACCAGCAGAAACCGTCCGCCCAGGACATTGCCGAGATGACTCAAATGGCAATGGATTGCGACGAGGAGTGGAACGATACTCTTCGCGAACAGGAGATGGTGCGCGAACAGGAGATGGTGCGCGACCAAGGGGCGGATACCGACGAGTCGTACACCCAGCGCCTCAACCAGGAACTCCAGGTAATCATCGGCGACCTCCAGGCCCGTCTTGCCTGGTGCGAGCAGATGAGCGTCAACACCGCTTTCCGCGTGGAAACGGCCAATGATGCGATTGCCTCCCTGGGCGCCACGAACCACCATACCAACACCAGGG
>Ga0308013_10000825_pt1 | contig 15522 bp, 13 predicted proteins | sample Neamet181_FD_203131 | JGI IMG/M metagenome (GOLD analysis project Ga0308013, IMG submission 203131) | Marine microbial communities from water near the shore, Antarctic Ocean - #181 | ecosystem: Environmental > Aquatic > Marine > Unclassified | place: Southern Ocean | collected 2014-07-25
ATCATGTTTGGATTGTCAGCTAGACGTAATTGTACTTTTAATTCTGCTATTAAACCAGCTATATTTGTTTTTCTATTAGCCATCCATGTTAAAGAAGCCAACAATAACACCTATAACACCACCAATAATAATTAAAAGATTGATAGCACCTTTGCCTTTTGACATATCGCTTCTTAATTCTTTAATTTCTTTTTTCATTTCATCTATTGATTTTATTAATTGAGACATTCTTTCACTACAAATTTTTTCGTGTGAAGTTAATCTAATACCATTATGATCTTCCATATTGGAGTTAGATTTTCTAGCCATTATTATTTAGGTAAACTTGTTTTAACTGTGGCTATTGTTGTTTTCCAACTATCTATTCCATCATCATTTATTTTTTCAAGTTGGCTTTCCCAAGTACCATAGGCTTTTCTTCTTAAATCTAAAACTACTCTAGCAACAACAGCATCATTAATTGTTAGACCCCATTCTTGACAATAAGTAAAATCAAATCCAGATGGAACTGTACTTAATAATTCTAATCCAGCTTGTGCAGTTTGTGTATCTTTACATAAAAATAAAAAAGCACTACAATCTGGTTTTTGTGCAATAGTAGTAGTGTACGATCTATCTATTGGGTTTTCCATTGTGCCATAGTAATCTTCATAATTTGCTGCGGCAATCTTATATAACTTCATCTTCAACTCCTATAAGTTTTATCTTATCTTTTGGGTTAATATTTCCTTCAAGAATTTTTGTTTCTTTAGGAATTAAACCTATACCTTTTAAAGCGTTCCATGTATAGGGATTACTCATAGCATTTCTTAATTTAGCTGGAGATGGTCTGCCATTAGCAATCATTTCAGCTTGTATTTCTCTACCAATATTTACAGTAAATTCATTAGCTTGATTAGCTTCCCACATTTCCTCATCACTATAACCTTTAATTCTTGTAGGTTCTGCTATGACATAAAGTTCTTTTAATAGTTTATTTAAAATTTCAATTTCTTTTCTATTAAGTTCAAATGCTTCTTTAGCAGTTGCTTCGTGACTTTCAGCTTCTAGTATTTCAGCTTTAAGTTCTAGTATTTCATGTTCTAAACCATTACCACCATTTTGTAAGTGTTTTAGTTTAGCAACTTTAGCTTGGTTTTTTAAATCTCCTACTTCTTCAAGAGCTGCTGCTCTAACTCTACCTTCAAGAAATCCTTGTAAAGTTTTTATTTTTTCCCAAGCAGTATCTCCTATTACTTGGTAACGATAATTAAACTCACTATTAAACTTTGATGCCATGTTTTTTTTTCCTTTTGTTAATTGTTATTAATTTTATGCACTATATGAATATCCAGCTGCTCCTAGTTGCCTTCTAGCAGTTCCAACTCCAGTTACATCAGCAGATATAACTCCAGAATTATTTACTAAATTTTTTACATTTGTATAACTACTTGCTGTACCAAAAGCATAAACTCCTTTATCACCACCATAGGAACTTGCAGCAGCATAATTTCTGGCAGTACCCACACCAGAAGTATCACTAGCAACCACTCCTTGATTAGAAATTTTATTTGATATATTTTGATTTGGATAACTAGCTGGTCCAGTATTACCATAAGCTACTATTGCTTTATCTCCACCATATGTTGTTGCTCTTAAACCATATCTTGCTGTACCCACTCCAGACGCATCAGCTGCAACCACTCCTTGATTAGAAACTAAATTTTTTAAATTAATTTGTGCTTCACTACCACCTACACCAAAACAAAATATAGCTTGACCACTTGAACCATAACCAGTTGCTGCTAAATGAGTTCTACCAGTTCCAACTCCAGTAACATCACTTCCAACAACACCAGAACTATTAACTAGGTTGGTCATATTAGCAGTACCATAACCATATCCAAAGATGGCTTTATCAGTACCATAAGTTGCTGCTGCTAATCCATCTCTTGCAGTTCCTACACCTGATACATCACTACCTATTACTCCTGAATTATTAACTAAATTACTGGCAGAAAATTCAGTATTAGTATAGCCATAAGCAAAAATAGCTTTATCTCCACCATAATTTGCTGCAGTTAAACCTCTCCTTGCAGTACCCACTCCACTTACATCAGTACCAATTACTCCAGAACTATTTACTAGATTAGACATTGATAAATTACTACCATTAAAACCATAGGCAAAAATTGCTCTTTGCGTAGTTGGTGCAACTGGCTCTAATGCAGCAACATCATCATCTAAAGGAATCCAACCTTTAGTAGCATCTGAATAAACTATGTTTAAGGATTGACCAGACGTTGTGTATTCTACTGTGTAAGTATCTGGATTGCCTTGATAATTTAAACCATTGCTATCTATTATAATTTTGTTTGTTCCCCAAGTTCTTAAAAAATCTATTAAAACTATTTGATCCCCAGCTTCTGCTGAACTTGGTAAAGTAATTGTGCAAGTGTTTGAAGTAGTGTTAATCCAGTAACCATTTCCAGATTCAACTGTTGCAGTTGATCCTGTAATAACTGTAGAGTTCCAATTAAGTCCAGCAGCACTTACAGCTACTGTTCCAGAACTTCTTAATATATTGTTTTGTACTATTCCACTCATAATATTTTCCTATGCACTTAATGAATACCCAGCTGCTGCTAAATATGATCTAGCTGTACCAACTCCTGTAACATCACTAGCTACTACACCAGAATTATTTACTAAATTAGTCATTGAAACATTACCACTAGTTTTACCAAATCCAAAAATTGCTTTGTCTGCTCCATATCCAGCAGCTGCTAAATGAAACCTTGCTGTACCTACACCTGATACATCTGCTGCAACATTTCCAGAATTATTTACTAAATTTGTTATTCCAGTAAGACTACCAGTATATCCATAACCAAAAATTGCCTTATCTGTACCATAACCAGCAGCAGTAAGATTAACTCTACCACTACCTACTCCACTTGTATCTGAAGCTACTACTCCAGAACTATTAACTTTATTAGTCATTGAAACATAACCACTAGCATTTTGACCATATCCAAATAGTGCCTTATCTCCACCATAAGAAGCTGCTGCCAAACCATATCTTCCAGTACCAACTCCTGTTGTATCAGCTGAAACTACTCCACTATTTGAAACTAAATTGGTTACGCTCATTATAGTTTCATTTGCTAATATACCAAATCCAAATAGTGCTTTATCTCCTCCGTAACCAGCTGCTGCTAAATATTTTCTTGCACTACCTACTCCACTTGTATCAGCTGAAACTACACCTTGATTAGAAACTAAATTGGTTACTGCTGTAGTTGAGGATGCAAGTCCATATCCAAATAGTGCTTTATCCCCACCATACCCAGCTGCTGTTAAAGCTTCTCTTGCAGTACCCACTCCTGCTGTGTCAGATGCTACAACACCAGAACTGTTTACTAAATTTGTAATACTTACATCAGAAGAAGCATATCCAAAACCAAAGATAGCTTTTTGAGTTGGTGGTGAACCATGATCAAAAGCCACAGCATCATCTGAAACTGGAATCCAACCTTTTGTTGCGTCTGAATATACGATTGATAAACTTTGACCAGCAGTAGAATAATCTACAGTATATGTATCTGGGTCGCCTTGAAAATTATTTCCGTTAGAATCTATAATGACATTGTTGGTTGACCAAGTTCTAGCATAATCTACTAATACAATTTGATCTCCTATTTCTGGAGAAGCTGGTAAAGTTATAGTACAAGCATTAGATGTTGTGTTTATCCAATATCCATTTTGTGCTTCTACTGTTGCTGTTGAACCAGTTACAACTGCTGAACTCCAGTTAAGACCAGCCACAGTTGGAGCTATAACTCCTGATGCTCTAAATACGTTGCTTGTTATTTGTCCACTCATAATTTTTTCCTATGCTGTTGAATATCCAGCTGCTCCACAATCATTTCTATTTGTACCTACACCAGTTACATCACTACCTATACCGCCTGTATTTGTTACTAAATTAGATTCATCTATTCTTCCAGCATTTGCTATTCCAAATGCAAATATTGCTTTGTCACCACCATATTTAGCACCAGCTGTTTCTTGTCTTGTAGCTCCAGCACCACTTGAATCACTTGCTATTACCCCAAGATTACTAACTAAATTTCTTGTATTTACATATCCACCAGAAGCACCACCATAAGCAAATAAAGATTGTCCAGAAGAACCATAAGGTACTCCACAGGGAGCTGTTCTAGCAGTTCCTACTCCTGTAACATTTGCTGAAATTACTCCAACATTAGATACTAAATTTGAAAAATTTACTTGTGCTGCTCCTCTTTCACCACCATAAATAATAGCTTTATCACCACCAAATTGTACTGCACCAGCTAATTTTCCTGTTGTTCCAACTTGAGTAATATCTGCTGATACTACACCAGAGTTTGAAACTAAATTTGTTACACTACTACTACCAAGAGTAAAAATTGCTTTATCTCCACCATATTCAGCACCAGATAAAGATAATCTAGCAGTACCAACACCTGTTGTATTTGCTTGAACAACACCAGAATTATTTACTAAATTAGATATATTGGTAGCACTACCAGTAGTACCAAATGCAAATATTGCTTTGTCACCACCATAAGTAGCAGCAGATAATCCCCATCTTGCAGTTCCAACACCACCAGTATCACTTGCAACCACTCCAGAACTATTAACAAGATTTGATACATTTAAAGCAGCACTTGAAGCATTTCTACCAAATGCAAATATTGCTTTTTGTACAGTTGGTGCAACTGGTTCTAAAGCTGAAATCATATCAGAAGCTGGTGTCCAACCTACTGTTGATCCAGAGTAAATTAAATTAACTGCTTGACCACTTGTATCGTAATCAACAATGTAATCATCAGTTTCGCCTTGAAATTTCAAACCATTACTGTCTATTGTAATTGCGTTAGTACCCCATGTTCTAGCATAGTCTGTAAGAATAATTTGATCTCCAGCTTCCGCAGAACTAGGTAATGTAATCGTACAAGCATTAGAACTGGTATTAATAAAATAACCCTTACCAGCACTAACTGTTACAGTTGACCCTGTAACTATTGGTTGCCAACTTAAACCACCAGCTGCTGCAATTATACTTCCAGATGAGCCAAAGATATTGTCTTTTACTAATCCACTCATAAATTTTCTATAATGTTTGATCTAAATAACTTACTTGAACGTCAACGTTTGCTGATCCACCAGTTATAAAACCAAGTTCATCAGTACCTTCTATGACAAATTTTGTAGTATGTTCAAAAGTTGCATTAGCACCTAGAGCTTGTGATTTATAAATATAGTTGTCAGTTCCACCGCCATTATCCATAGTATAAAGATCAAAAGTTTCTGCTGCTCCAGCTGTTTCACAAATTGAAATTGATAAAATAGTATAAGTGTGTCCACTTGCACCATCAATCAATTTAACTTCTGAATTTGAAGCTGCGTTTGCATATGCTACTTTTAATAATTCACTTGCCATATTATTTTCCTGTTGTTAATTAAAATCCCATAACTAGAGATTTTCCTATTGTTGTTAATTGACCACCTTCAGCAGTTATTATTCCAGTTGTTGTTAATTTTCTAACACCAGTATAATCTTTATTACTATCTAAAATTACTGCTTTACTAGCTACTGCTGTTCCAATAGCTGTACTTCCTATATCTAAAGCATTTATTTCACCAACAACAGCAGTTACTCCAGTTAATGTATTTAATTCAACAGCAGAAGCAGTTACAGCAGCTAGTTTAGTAAAATCTGCTTGTACTAATCCACTAACACCATCTAATAAATTAAGCTCTGTTGCAGTAGAAGTTACTGCTACATTTTCATTTATTTTTGGTGAAGTTAAAGTTTTGTTTGTAAGTGTATCTGTAGATACTAAAGATACTAAAGTTGAACTAGCACCAGCAGGTAATTTTGATGTGTTAGTTACACTTGCAGAGTGGGGTTGTGCAATAACAGTTTGACCATGTGTATTACTTTCACAATTAAATTTTATAGCACCAGAATTTGTATTACCTTTAACAACAACTGTGCCAGTTCCGTTAGGAGCTAATTCTAAAGCTCCATTTGATACAGTTGCAATACTTGCAATTACAGGTGCAGTTAAAGTTTTGTTTGTTAAAGTTTGTGTTCCAGAAACTGTTACAAAACCAGTAGTATCTACAGCAGCATTTTGCCAAGCAGAACCAGTATAAACACGCAAAAGATCAGTTTGAGAATTAAAATAAAGCATACCAGCAGCCAAAGCATCACCATCATTATCTGTAGTTGGATCAGATGATTTAGTTCCTAAATAAATATCATCAAAAGCATCAGCAGATGTAGCGGCAGCGGCAGCAGATGCTGCTGCTTCAGTAGCTTTAGTTGATGCAGTTCCTGCTGAAGTAGAAGCATTTCCAGCTTGTGTAGTTGCCAAAGCAACTTGAGCAGTTGCTAATGTAACTTGTGCAGCACCATTATTAGTAGCAGCAGTAGCACTTGTTGAAGCAGCTGATGCAGATGAAGCCGCAGCAGTAGCACTTGTTGCAGCACTTACAGCGTCTACAAGTAAAACCCAAAAAGTTGTATTAGTTAAAGCTGTACCAATAGGTGATGCTTTAATACAAATATAAATATTGTTTAGTTGAGCAGTAGTTGTTCCTTTAACTATATCTCTAACAGCATAAGCTGCTGTAGTTGTTGTAGCACTATTACCCTTAAAAGTTCCTAGTTCTTGAGCAACAGCAAGTTCACCATTTGCATCAAAAGATAAAACTTTATTAGCTCTATCAGTTGCACCTACAGTAAATTCTGTAGAGGTCATGGTATTTGTTCTTGATAATTTTATTGCTCTATCTGATTCCTCTGATACTTGTTGAGCAACCATAGTTACACGATCCAGACCCTCTTCATGTGTCTCCGCAGGGAATGGATCATTAGCAATATAATCTATTGCTTGAGTTTGCGGAACATTCCTTCTGATTACAACTGTTTCACCTACTACTGGAATATTTCCAGATGTGAATGTTATACTTCCACCAGACGCAGCACCTGCACCAGCTACTGTGTAATGTGTTGATAATGTTTTAGTTGTTTCAGCTCCTGTAGAGTTTGTTCTTATAATTACCTCTAAATCAGAGTCCGCAAAAATTTTAAATGAATAAGTAAAAGCTGTTGTGCTACCATCACCTGATGCTGTGCTTTTTACTGTTGTGCTTGATACTGTCATATTACTATCTCTATATTATTTTTCTTTTGTCTTATCAACTTTAAAATTCATAAGAACTAAACCTCTTTTAGCTGTTTTTATCATTAAAAGATACATATCATCTATTAATTCTCTTTTTTCATCAGCAGTATATTTTTTAGTATTATGAATGTTTCTTATAGTTAAATTCATTTCTTTAATAGCATCATTAATATTTAATAGTAATAACACATTTTTATCTTTTAAACCTATTTTTTCTTTTAATTTTTGAGCTTCTGCATTTTCACCTCTTTGTTCTAAAATAGTAACAGTATTTACATCTTTATTTATTCTTATAAATTCTTTATAAAAATCAGTAATAAATTCAGATCCTCCACTAGGATCTCTAACTTGAAAAGCTCTTATTCCAGGTATTACAGTTAAACTATCTGTAGGTTTTATAGGATTATCTATTACACCAAACTCTACTAATCCTTTATCTGCCATTTGAATAGTAAATCTTCCCAATGAAGCAAACCATGATTTTAAAAAATTATCAATAAAAACTGGATTATCTAATTGAGAATAATCACCTACAATAGGTTGTAACATTGTATTTATTGCTCTTGAAATTCCTTTAGCAACTTCACTTGTATATATTGTATATTGATATTTAGATAATAACTTTTTATCCATATAGTGTGGTACTAAAGGTTGTCCTTTAAAAATACTATAATTAAATCCTGCTTCAATAAAAGGCATGGCAATAGTTGGTATTGCACTTAATGGAGCTTTTAATTGAGTTATACCAAAATCTTTTACAAAATTTGCTAATTCGTCTGGATGTTCTTTATTTAAAAAATCTAATAATTGTTCTGTACCAGTTCCAAAAACAACACCTGGTTCAAATGGTTTAGCAATTTTATGAGCAACGCCATCATGTATTATTATCCAATAATTATTTTTAACCCATTCTTCTTGTCTTTTATAAATAGGATCATCTTTATTTGCAAACCATAAATAAATAGAAGGCAATATAATTGATGCTGTAATTGCTGTCATTGCTCTTCCAGGTCTTTGTTTAAAAGCATCAACTAATTTTGTATATCCTTGTACTCTAGCATTTGTAAAAGCAGCTAATTGATTAATAGCTTTCATTTTCATTCCCATTTTTGAATAATCAATAGTAACATCTCTTGATTCAAAACCACCTCTTTCAATAGATTCTTTTTCTGTTAATCCTAATTTTTTAGATTTTTTATAAGTTCTTTTAAACTCAGATAATCTTGTCATGTTTTCTGAAATTTCAGATGCAACTCTTAACATTTCTAATGGAGTAACTATTTTATTTCTTATTGGTCCTTCATTTAAAATTTTAAAAGCAGCTTTATCTTTAATGTTTCTATCTAAAGACATTAATGTAGATTGCATACCACCTGATCTTACCCATTTTTGATAAATTTCTTGAGATTTTTTTCCTAAACCAGACTTACCTAATGTAAGAGTTATTACACCATCTAAAGAACTCCAAATAGGAATAAAGCCAGACTTACTAAATATAGATGCTGTTACAGTATCTCTAAGAACATTCTGAAGTATAAAATCTGGAGAAGCAATAGCTCCAGCTCTTAACCATCTAGCAGGTGCAGCAAAAACTTTTGTTACATCACCCATAGTTCTTGGATCAAAATCCTTCATTGCAGCAGCAAGTTCTGAACCTACTTCCCACACCTCAAATTTGCCATTACGCATAACCCCTATTGATGTTGAGTCTGGAGTTAAAAATTCTCTTCTAAAAATTTGAAAGTTTTCTACAGCTTTATCTGATATAAAATTTTTTGAAGTAGTATCTAATATTTTTTCTAATTCTTTTCTTTCTATATCTATTTTTCTAGGCTTACCAACTTTTTGCTTAATATCAGGAAAAGCATCTTTATGTTTTGCAACAAAATCTACAAATTCTATTAATGCTGAATTTCTTTCTGCTAATTTAATTAAATGAAAAGTGTTACTATAAATACTTTCCATAGGATCTGCTACATCTAAACCTTTTCCATCTTTAATTCCTTTCAATGGATTAGATACTTCACCATAACCACCTGTTCCTTCTTTAACCTCTATAATCCTTGCAAAAGGTACATAATTTTTATTAGCTTCAGTTATTGCATCAAACGCATCTTTAGTTATTAAACCTCTATCTCTTGCATATTCTAATACTCTTAATTGATAAGCATCTAACTCTTTAGAAATAGATTCATATTTTTTAGATAATTTTTTATTATTAACAACTTCTTTTGCTGCAGCAAAATCAAAACTATGATTTACACCTCTTTTTTCAAGTTCTAAAATTCTTTTAGAAACTTTATAAGTATTAAATTCTAAATAAGTTTTTTTATCTTTACCAATAGGTTTTAATATTTCTTTATATGATTTACCATTTTTGTTTAAATTTTTATCCAAAGTTCCTATTTCTATAAAGTGTCCAGCTCTATGTTCCATACCAACTAAAGTTCTAAATCTTTCATAAATATTTAATTGTTTTTGTGTATTATTAGTATTTTGTACTCTTCTAACTAATCTTAAAATAGGATGATGTCTGTCTACAAAATTTTTTACAAAAGAATCTTTTAATTCTTTTGAACTAAATGGTTTTTCATTTTTATCAAATTGAAGTTTTTGTAATATTTTATTTTCTGCTGGTGTATCTAATTCTATTTTATCTTTAAATTTATCCTCAACTATTTCTTCAACTTTAATTTCTTCTTTTGGTTTTTCATATTTTCTAGGAATTTTTATATTTGTACTAGACAAATCTTCTACTACAGTTTTATCTTGAATAAAATCTGTGGCAATATCAATAGCATTATTATTTGTTTTTTTAATTGTATTAGTTACTTTAGAAGCACTTTTACTTGCTAAACCTAATGTGCCAAATAAAAGAACAGAATCAATTAATTGATCTTTACTTGGCATTTCTTGATGAATAATAGCACCTGCTCCTTCAAATGCCGCAACCTGTGCTAATATTTTAGTTGTAAATCCTTTTGCAAAACTTCCACCTTTAACTGCCGCAGCTAATTGTGCAGCTTCTGTAAGACCAGCTTTAACTCCTTCTTTAGTATATATATCCCAAAATTCAGACCAACCATTAACTTCGTCATTTTGTAAAGCGTTTAAATAAGTTTCTCTAATTGATCCAGCTACAAAACCAGCTCCTGCTGCTGTTCCTGTTTGACCTGCACGACCAAGAGTTGCAACATTAGTCAATACTCCACCAGCAATATATACTGGTAAGTCTTTTGTTATTGTTCCAAGATTTTGAACAAGTCTTTCTAAAATGCCTGTATCTTTAAAAGGTTCAGCATTAAAACCTTCTGGTAAACCTGTACCATCATTACCAGGAAGTTGATGATAATTTTGAGCAAGATCAATAATACCCATACTATAATGTCTTTTCCATCTTTCACCAAGATCATTTAATTCTTTACCAACCCATGCTTCTTTTGTAAAAATACTAGGATCTTTATTTTCTGCTTCTTCTAATTTTTCAAGAATACTTTTTTTATTTTCTTTTCCTAAAGTAATTGCACTATCCCAAATTTTTCTAATTTTTGATTTATCTACAGGAACATGACCAAATTCTTCTAAAATATCATTCTCACCAAAACCAGCGGATTGCATTTCAAAAATTTTATTTTTTTTAAAATCTGAAATTTCTTGGCTGGAAAAACCACCTTTTTCCATAACCTGTATATCTTGGGTAAGAGTAGTCATTATTCCTCTTTATTTTGTTTTAACCAATTTTGATATTCAATAGTATTTTTATATTCTTCAAAAGTTAATTTACCATATTTTATTTCTAATTCTGATTTTTGTGGTGGTTTAATATTTTCATTAATTGTTTTTTCTTTTTTTATTTTTTTAATTATATCTGCAAATACATCATTTGCTTTAGGCATAAAACTTAAAACATCTTTACCAATAAAATTTTTATCAGCTGGATCTACTAATGTTTTAGCGGACATACCCTGTTCAATGCCAGTAACAAATCTTTGGTACATAGTGTATTTAAAATTATTTAATCTTTTATCAAAACCATCATCTATAAATTTTAATGCAGGACTACCTTCTACTGGTACTTTAAAATCATTAATAAAATTAAAAAATGGTTCTAATGTAGCTTTAAACTCAGGATTTTTATTTTGAGTATCTAATATATTAGATAAAAATTTAAGGTCAGCTAAATTAACTCCTGATTCATATCTTTCTACAATAGATTTAGGTTCACCACTTTCACCTGGTAAAACAAATTTATCAGTTACTAAATTTATATCATCATTTAAAATTAAATTAATAATTTCACTATTACCATCAAAACTAGAAGCACTAATACCATTAGTATTAACTATCTTTTCATTTAACACTTTAAATTGTTCTAATATTATAGGAGTTTTTCCAAACAACTCTTCAATTTTTGCATCATAAATTCCTTTTTCTTTTTCCATATTTTCTATAACTTTTTTAGTTTCTCCAGCAGCTTCCGCTTTAAAAATTTGATTAGATGCTAACATGGTAAATTGCATATCAGTTTTTAATGTTCTAGCTTTTTTATTATAAAAAGTAGTAAATGCTGATTTTTCTGATGAAGATAAACTTTGATATAATTTTTGTAAATCTTCATTACCACCAAAAGTACCTTTGCTAATTTCACTATACGCTTTTGTTAAAAGATCAGGTGGAGCATCAGGTGCTAAATTTAATGCTGATGTTAATGCACCAAATTTACTTTGTAATATATTTGTATCAGCAGTTGCAATTAATGTATTTTTTTCTTCAGGATTAAGAATATCAAATTGTCCTTTTTCTAATGCCTGTTTAAATAGCATAGGTTGATTGTTTACCATTGATTCAGCTAATGTTGCTGCACCAAATTTAGTATAGGCTTCAATTAAAATTTTCTTTTGACCATCATCATAATTACTATTGGCAGTTATTTTATCTATAACTTTTTTATTATAAACTTCAAAATAAACTGGTCCAACATCTTTTAATACTAAGGCTTCTTGAGAAATATAATCTTCATCTATTTTTGTTGAATCTGTAATTTGAGTATTTCTTGATCCTTCAAGTGATTTTGTTTTTAAAATTCCTGCTGTTGAAAAATATTTAGATTCAATAGCTTTTTTTGTAAAATTATCTACACCATTAAATTTATTATTTTTAAAATATTGATATAATTTGTTTACTTCTTGATCATTATAAGCTGCTGCATTAGTTGGTTCACCATTATTTTTTGTTTCACTTTGAATAGTAAATAAACCTTTTTGAACAATATTTCCATTTGCATCTTTTTGATCTATATACATATCACTTAATAAAGCATAAGCCTTATTATCTGCTTCTAATTTTTTTTCTTTTACATAGTAATCTTCGGCAGTTTTACCTAATGGAGCTAATGCTGCTGCTACACTTTGATTTACATTTACTTTTATATTAGAAACAACACTAGCCGCTTCTGCTGTAGGTCTAGCTTCTGATGTAAATGTAGGTATTTTTGGCATTATTGATTCCTTGATCTGTTAGAAGATTTGGATTGTAATCTTAAATTACCTTTACTATTATTTGTTGGGTTTCTATCTTTGTGATCTACATCTCTACCCAATATACTATTACCATATTTTTTTTTCATAATTCTTCTTGCACCATTTCTACCAGCTCTATTTTTTTTTTGTTCTGGTTTAGAATGATAATTTGCGTATTCTGATTTATAATTTCTCATTATGCAGTATAACCACCCATTCTAAGTAAACTTGATCCAGCTTTTGCATAATAACCAAGTTGAGCAATTTTACCTTCTCTTCTAGCAATTACTCCTTGTATTCTTGCAAAGTTTGCATCTTCCATTTTTTGTGATTGTGAAACTTGAGAATTATAATCCATAACACTTTTTTGTATTTCTGCTTGTTGAGTATTGTATCTTAAAACATTTAAAGCAGTTCCTTCTAATGTTACACCAGATTTATATGTTGCTACTTTTGTTTGTCCTTGAAGTTGTGTAAATTGTTGGTCAAATTTAGCAATATCAAATTCAGTTTGTTTTTTTATAGCTTTAGCTTCTTGTTCTTTTACAAGAGCATTACGATTAGAAACACTTTGATTATATTTACCAAGAGCATTTGCTTGTTTTCCTGCTGCTATATCAAATACAAAACTCATTAAAAAATCCTCGCATATCTGTATTGATGTGAATCATCAAATCCATAGTGTTTCATTAAACCCTCATTTTCCAAACCTAACCATTTAGCAAATCTCAAACCTTTATCAAAATCTACTCTTACAGCAGTTTGTACTCTTTTAATATTATTTTCTTTAGCAACTCGTGCAAAATCTTTTTTAATTGCTTTAGCTACTGCTAGTGGATGTTGCCAAACATCATTAGTAGCAATAACCCAACCTTCTGCAACTCTACCCCAAATCATTTTCATACCTGCTGCAAAGATAGCTTTGTTATTAATAATGCCTGTGAAAGCTAAATTTTCTTCTACCAAATGTATTGCATCTCCTTCAAACTCTGCATCTTTATCCATTAACTTATGATTCATTTGAGATGATAAAATCATTCTTCCATGTTCAGCAGTATAGGGAACTATGTGTAATTTATTATCCATCATTTGTTGCCAATCTAGGGTATAGCGATAAAATTGTAAAAGGTAAAGGTTGAGTTTGTCTAACAAATATAAAACCATCAGTTTCATAATTACCTCTAAACTCTACTTCTTTATCTCCTGTAAATGGTGGTATACCTTCATCCATAAGATCAATAGATGATCTAAAAGGTATTCTTTCAAGATCAGATAAATTTGATCCTACCTCTACTCCTATAGTTTCAAACATTCTAACTGTAATGTCATATATTCTTTTAGTCTTACCTTGAGATGTACCATTTTGTGAACCAGCATTTAATCTCATAGTTTTTAATAATGATGTATAAGCTAAACCTACCTTAACATTTTTTGCAGAACGATCTAAAGATATTGCTCCAGCAGATACAGTTTTATTTGGGTGCGTTGCACCATCTGTTAATATAGAAACCACTTGTCCTTCAAGGTGATCTAAACCAGATAAAGTAGTTACTGGTACACCACTATAACTTAATGCACTATCTAAAAAATTAAATGTAGTATTATCTTTTTCATTAAAATCTAATACATTTAAGTATTCTACATATCTTTTAGTAATACCATTGACAGTTCTTTTTACAATAACCCATACTTGATATTCTGTATCATCAGTTGGAATTACCGCTATACTTTCTGCAACTGACTTACCTTCGTTTGTTGTAGTTAATCTTGTGGCATCAAAAGTTTTAATTGTTAAATATCCTGTTGTTTCATGTGCAGTTTCAGTAATTGTTACAACTGCACCAGATACTGTAGCAGTAAAATTAGTATGATTATTTATTGCAGTTTTAATATTAGTAGCTGTTGTATTATTACTTTGAAAAGGTCTCCATCCATCTGTTCCTATAGGTGCATCATTAGATGAAGATTGACTTGTAAAAGTAGCGGTTGTACCATTTGATTTTGTTAAAATTATTTTGTTGCCAACTGCAATGTTTGCATAATCAGAAACTGTAATTGTTGCTATACCAAATCTACCACCAAAAATATGTCTATGCCAAGCTGTTACTTGTTGTTCTCTTTGATAAGTAAGTCCAACTAATTCACCATCTCCTCTTACACCATAAACAATTTGATTAGGTTCTTGTTGATATGCAATTTGTGTTAGACCTCCTTCAGTAACGTGTTCTGCAAGGATAGTCATATCTGGAGCTATGTAACCATCTACATCAAAGTTATAAGCTAGTTCTCTAATTTTTCTTTTAGCACGTTGTAAAAATAATGTGGCGTTACCTACAGCTATAGCATCTACATTAGCTGCACCATGGTTAGATTGTTTTTTAATTAATATGTTAGTTGGTGTAACTGCACTATCTGTACCACCACCAGATACAGTAAATTCACCACCTGCTGTACCTATAATTAAAGTTCTAGTTGCTGTCATAAATCTAATAGCATTAACTTGGTTAGATGCGATTGTATAAATGATTGAATCATCATCAGCTATTGTACCGCCAATGTTTGCATCCATATTTTCGTAATCACCTGATCTTGAAAAAAATATTGTTTGTGGTTGGTTAGTTGTTCCAGCAAATACTAATCGTTGTTCAAAAAAGGTTACGCAAGAAGGATGACCTGTAGTATCTGAAAATGCTCCTAGTTGCCAATTAGCTGTAGCATTTGCATTATCTAAAGCTGTAATGATTGTCATAACTGCATTAGTAGTATTTGTAACAGCTGTT
>Ga0308013_10000842_pt1 | contig 15384 bp, 11 predicted proteins | sample Neamet181_FD_203131 | JGI IMG/M metagenome (GOLD analysis project Ga0308013, IMG submission 203131) | Marine microbial communities from water near the shore, Antarctic Ocean - #181 | ecosystem: Environmental > Aquatic > Marine > Unclassified | place: Southern Ocean | collected 2014-07-25
GTATAAATTAAATATCAGCAAGTAACCAAAATTAGGTCAAAGATAGATGGCAAAAAGAAACTCGTAAAGATTTTTAATTCAGAGATAATTCTGAATGAAGATCTTTAAATCTAATCATGTAATTAATTTCAGGCGGAAGTGATTTCTGCTCGTAGCTAATTCTCATACTCAAAAAAATTTAATAAATTAGATAGAAAAATTGACCTTTCATCAGTGGAAAGGTATAGTAACGGCCTTCCCCGGGGTGTAGCGTAGCCTGGTAGCGCGCCTGGTTTGGGACCAGGATGTCGGGAGTTCGAATCTCTCCACCCCGACCAATTTCACCCAATTAAATTGGGCATACCCGGTTTGAGTAGTGCCCGTAGCTCAACCGGATAGAGCACCAGCCTTCTAAGCTGGGGGTTACAGGTTCGATTCCTGTCGGGCACACCAGATAGTTTCTGAAATCGTTTATTTTTGGTTTCAAAGGCTGAGTGATCTTTAGTTTTTCAGATGGTGGCTGTAGCTCAGCTGGTAGAGTCCCGGATTGTGATTCCGGTTGTCGTGGGTTCGAGCCCCATCAGCCACCCCATCTATATTATTCCCAAGTATTTATATCTTTTTGATTCGTAAATTAATTCTAAATTGGAAGAAGTGGAATTACTGTACCCAGTTATGTCGGCTATCAGTGATACCGAAATTCGGTTTTCCGAAGCCTAAATTCTCGGCTTATGTATTGCTCTAGTGTGTAGTTGTAGATTGATTAGATTGGGTTCCTAATTCAATCCCAGCATGTAATGCCACTGTTGACAGAGTGGCACGAGCAGTACGTACATCTCTCCCAAGACGTAGTAATGTACTCAAAGTCACAGACCGCTGTAGTAGTAAAGATATTATTTGACTTAGATTAGCGCTGCCATCAGGGTTTACCGCATCTAATAGGGCCAGTGGCGGTGAAAATTCAATAGGATCTGAAATTGCACGTATCGCAAGGAAGGGGGTATCTGAATCTTCAGCTACTTCAGCTACTGCACCGCTTTCTAAGTCTACCGCAGAAGCTCCGGTAATTCTTGCAAAATCACGCTTTTCATTCGATGAAGTAAGAACTTTCTTGCTTGTTGCTAATTTACCACCAATGACGCGTAAATTAGAAGGTAGGCACTCTTGTACCCGATCTCTCCAGGCTAAGGATACAGGCAACAAGCGTTCATTATAAATTGACTGAGGAAGGACTAAGTCGCCTGGACGCAATTTAGAGTCTAGTGCTCCCGAAACCCCGAAGCTGATCAGAGAGGTTGCACCTTCTTCCTGCAATTTTTTTGCTGCTTTTCTTGCGGCACTTTCACCCATACCACATAAACATATCTTTGAATTATCTCCTAGATTTATTATCTCACCAAGAGGCAGGTGGCGATTAGTTATGCAGCGGGCTTCAATTCGCATGGCTACGACAATACCTACAATATTCACCTAATATCCTTCTGGGTAAATGTCTTATATCTTGCTAGAGCCCACAATGGGAAATACTTTGAATATCCGTGATATTTTAAATAGAAAACTCTTGGGAATCCCGGCGCTGTGAACCATGGGTCATCCCATAATCCATTATTATCCTGCCTGCTTAGAAGATACTTGATTCCTTTGCTAACTTCTTCGCTATGTGTTTCTCCTGCTGCCATTAGTCCAAGTAAAGCCCAGGCAGTCTGAAATGAAGTACTTGTTCTGAAGAGTCCTGCTAGTTTTGGTGCAAAGTAGGTATCATTGTTCTCACCCCATCCGCCATCTTCTCTCTGAACCGATTTTAACCACTTTGCAGCACGAATAATGGATTCATGGGAAGTATCTATTTTTGCTAGTCTGAAAGCTTCTAGTACTGACCAGGTTCCATAAATATAATTGCTCCCCCACCGGCCAAACCAGGCACCACTCGGTTCTTGCTCATTGAATAAATACGATAACCCCTGCTTCATTGAGTCTTGTTGCTCAGGGTTTCCATATAAAGCCAGAAAACCAGTACAACGGGCACTGACGTCACTAGTGGGCGGATCAAGTAAAGCGCCATGATCAGAGAATGGAATTTCGTTAAGGTAATAATAAGTATTATCGACATCAAAGGCAGCAAATCCACCATTTTTAGACTGCATACCGCTAAGCCAGCTAGCAGCTCTTGATAAACTCTTATGATAAATATGAGGGTCCGCCTGGTGCATTGCCCAGGCTATCGCTGCTGTATCGTCAAGATCAGGGTAATGTGGGTTTGCGTATTGAAAAGCCCAGCCACCACCAGCCAATTTTATATTTTCTTCCCGCCAGTCTGCAGGGGCGTCTAGTATCTGGAGAGGGACTAACCAGTCAAGAGCATTTCGGACCGGCGTTTGATCTGCACCAATATCCTCCTGTAATGCTAAGCTTGCAAGGACGGTATCCCACACAGGCGATGTGCATGGTTGACACCAGGCTTGCTCGCCATCGTCAACTAATAGTCCTAATAAAGCTTGACGGCACTGTTCTCTGTACGGATGTTCATAGGGATAACCTAGCAATGCAAGCGCCTCATTTGCATTTACCATTGCAGGGAAAATTGCTCCTAGACCGCATTCGCCATTAAGTCTCTCTATTATCCAGCGCTCTGCTCGGCGTAAAGCAATTCGACGTAAGATATTCGGAATAAATGGCTCAAATAGTGAAGCAGTACGTTCAATAAATAAGAATAATCGGTTCAGAGGAGTACGTACTGGGAAATAATCACGTTCTTTTTCCGGGTCTATGGTGAAAAGCTCAGGAACATTAATCTTATGTGGATTAGCAGCCTTTGCTCTTAAGCTAGATAATATTGTCAGCGGTACCGTCACCGTACGTGACCAATAAGCAACTTTACTCAGATGAAATGGGAACCACTTCGGCAATAAAATAATCTCTACTGGCATAAAAGGAACACCACGCCAGGGGAGTTGGCCGTACATGGCAAGTAAGGTTCTGGTAAAAACATTTGCTTTTGATGCGCCACCATGTGACAGAATAGTTGTACGAGCAGCTACCATATGTGGGTCCTCTGGGGAATCACCGACTAGCTTTAATGCATAGTAAGCTTTGACAGTACAACTCATATCAAAGTGACCGCCATAGTATAGAGGCCACCCACCATGCTCTGTGTCCTGCTTTGTCCTGATAAACCGAGCTAATTTTATTTCAAGGTCAGTATCTATATCATCCATGAAATGCATCATCAATATGTATTCGGCTGGAATAGTACAATCTGCCTCAAGTGGGAAGCACCAGTGACCATCTTCTTTTTGTAAGGCTAGTAATGCTTTACGTGCTGATGCCAAGGCATCAGCTAGTTCCTTCTCGTCAAGATTTGATGGCTGCTGGCAGTTAAAGGTGGTTGTGTCAGACGTAGAACTAGTATCTTCCTGGCTCAGATCAGTAAGAGCGTTATCTGTTTCTTTCATTGGATTCCCTTCCGGTGTATCAGACTGAGTCGATTTGTTGTTGTAAACAATAAGCAGGTAATATTTTCATAATAGCTGTCGAAGTTATACTGCTTAATGTAAATTCATTCTCTTATAAGAAGAAATTGTAAGATTTATTGCGTATCAAAATACTATGAAGATTTCTCAGGGCAGGGTTCCTTGAAATATCTATCATCAGATGCATCGGAAAGGTCTTCATCAATAAAGAGGCTATCATAAGCTTCAGTTGGTGGCTTACCGTCAAATACAAGGTTTTCTCGATATTGCCAATATGCTTCACGAGTGAATATATATCTATCTAACGCGGCCTGATCACGAATACGCATCTGTTCTGTATGCTGCGCACGTTTATCAACTGCTGCTAGAAGGCCTAAGGGAACGGTTACTGGAGCACCAACAAAAAACCCCGCATAAAATAACATATTTGATGCTATGGTGACAGGAAGGCCAATTAAGTCACGGTTACTGCTTGGTCCCAAAATAGGTATGTACATATAAGACGTATTATCAACGCCCCAAACTCCTAATGTCTGCCCAAAATCTTCATCGTTTTTTTCCAAACCCAAGGAGGCTGCCGGGTCAAATATCCCGCCTAAGCCTACTGTAGTATTTACAATAAAGCGTAAACTATCTCCTACTCCTTGCTTTACTTTACCTTGTAATAAAGCGTTTAGAGCCACATTAGGATATGCAAGGTTAGAGTAAAAATTTCCGACTGATTCTCGCACCGAATCAGGGATATTCTCTATATAGGAGTCAGCAACTGGTTCGAATATACCCCGGTCAATATCTTCGGTGACTTCATAAAAACGGCGATTAAATTTTTCATAAGGGTCCCCTTGTAAACAGGGATCCTCATCAGAAAACTTAATTTCTTTATTATTTGCAGCTGATTTTGTAGTCTTATTTGGAAAGGAGTTACTGCTATCTTCCTTGGGCGCAGTAGCGCAGCCTGCAGCTAGTGCAGTAAATAATATCAGAAAAATAGTATTTAAATAGCTTGGTTTCATACCGATTTTTCAGCCCTTTTTATATTTTTGTTATAGTAATTCGTTTCGACTGGTCCTGTACAGTAAAAAGGGCTACTTTTGCACTGTGATATTCATTGTAGGTTTTGTCGCAAGGGGGGTATAAGGTTTTTCAATATATTAATTAGCCTAGTACCAGTCGATTGCTGGCTTAGTACAGGGTAAATTCAGTGCACTCAGTAATAAGAAAGGATTTGTTATTTTTAGGCTTCTATTTTTTTGGTTGAGGCATTTAACAAAACAGGTAATATAAAGAGCGTACAGATAAGGGTGCAGGTCAATCCTACAGTAAGTAATATTCCCATGCTGGCAGTGCCTTGATGGGAAGAGAGCATTAAGCTTGCAAAGGTGACAAGGGAAGTAAGAGCGCTATAAAAAACGGCGCGTACTGTACTAGTATGGGCTAGAGTTTCGCCGACTAGTTTATCACTACGACTCCGGTGAACCATATGTAGGCTACTATCTAATCCAATACCGAGCAATAACGGAAGAGCAATAATATTTGCAAAATTAAATGGTAGATTGAACAATACGGAGAAAATACCAATAAATATACTTGAAAGAAGAAGTGGGACTAGTACCAGAAGAGTATATTTTACACTCCGCAATAAGATTAATAGCGCTATCACTATGCCAGCTAAAGCCAATGAAAATGCTTGTATGAATGCTTGTACGACAGCTTCACCAGCTGCCAGGCTTACCATGGGGCCTCCAGTGGCTTGCGGCGCAACTTTTTGCACCGCTCGAACAAAGCGTTTTAATGCATCGTTGTCATCTATATCCTCTGACGGGTAGACAGCTATTTTGTATTCGTCGGCGTGGCTGTACCAGCGACTTATTAAGGGTGCTGGAAGATCTTCCTTACTGAATGTGGTAGAAGCTTCAATAGCAGTCTGCATCCGTTGTAAAGAAGTAGGTAAAGTTACGAGTAAATCTTCTTCTACCGAATGTAATAGCTTCTCCCTATTTGCAGTATCATTTTTGTTAAGATGCTCAAAAAGTGCTGTCAATGAATTCTTCAGGGTGCGGGCAGGAATCAATAAAATATGGTCAGGCTTTTCAGCAATGAAATGATCTAGAGTGACATTAAGCTTATCTAATTCCTTTTGTTGTTTTATCAGCGCTTGTTTATTATTCACTTGCGATGGCGTCGATATGGTGATCGGCCCGGTGGTAATTGCCATTTCTTCAATAAGTGGGAGTTTCATTTCCTGTTCTTCTGGTACAAAATTAAGAATAGTTACTACTTTTTTTACCTCCTTTAGTTTTGTTAGATCTTCTACCAGAAGATCTGCTTCTTTACGATTTCCAGCTAATACAGCTACATACCAGGGCGAGTTATCTACTTCCGACAGTAATTCCTTAAAGGTTTTTACAGCTTCTCCTTTACGGTCTTGCATATTTAATAAATTATAGTCAAATTTCAACTGAGGAAAGAGCATGACAGCAGATAGTAGTCCAATGAAAATAGCGGTATATATTAATTTTTGCCATTTGAATGATGTTTCGAGTATTCTGCTAAGAGAGGTATCAATTTTGGATTCAAATTTAGAGTGTTTGGGTATATAGCGCAGCAGAGCAGGGCCAATAGTAAGGGTAACCAGTAGACTAATCAGCATCCCGGTACCAGAAATCACTCCTAATTCAGCTACTCCGCTGAAATCAGTAGGTATAAAAGCATAGAAGGCAATAGCGTTAGTTAGGGCGCATACAGTTAATGCGCCCCCAGCAACACTTCCAGATTCGTAGATAGCATCTTTTTTTGCTAGGCCTCTCTCTATTATTTCTCTGTGCCGTAGTAGAAAATGGATTGCAAAATCAGCGCCAAGACCAATGTACAGTATTGCAAAAGCGATAGAAATAATATTCAGGTGGCCGATTGCAGCAGTAGCAAAAGCTGCAGTAAAAATCAGACCTAAGATAAGACAGATTATTACAGCAAGTAACATCCTAATCGTACGCATTGCAAAAAAAAGTACTAATGTAATTAATACAAATGTAATTAATCCCGCATACTCCATGCCGCGCAGTGAGCTGTTGAGTTCCTCATCAGCTAAGGCCACTTCACCAGTAATGCGCATTTGTATAGGGCTATCTTTTGTTAAGCCAATTTGAGATGCAGCAGCCCTTAGTGCAGAAATTGATTTTTCAGCTGGGTATAGCTGGGTAAAATCCTGTTTTGGTTTTACCATAAGGAATTCTTGATATCTGTTCTTTTGTGGCTTTCCTCGGAATAGCTCTTGCCACGAGAGAATGCGTGGCATCCCTGTAAGCCTGGCATTTAAAGTATCACTCAAACTATGAAATAAGGGTCCCAGTTCTAGGTTACGTCCCTTACGCAATTCATCTGTTGCTCCTGAGAGTACAGAGATGAAAGTTTGTAATGTTGGATCCCGAGCAATATGGGCAATAAGTGGTTGTGCATTTGCCATATGGTCAGCTATTTTTTCCAGCTCGGGAATGCTTTCGTAGAGCAAACTATTCTGTATGAAGAAAGAGTCTACATTTGGGGCATAGACATCTTGAAAATTCTGCGTGTCATTTCTTAGGAGAGAGGAAAGACGGCTGGCGGTAGCATATGCTTGTTCCGGTGTAGGGGCATCTAATACCACTAACATGCTCTCCATTTCCTGGGGGAACGTTTTATTGTAGTGTTTTAGATTGACACGAAACGGTAGATGCTCTGCGAGCATCTCTGTGGTATCTGTATTCATACCAAGATTACGTGATATATATACGGAACAGCTCATAGCGGAAAGCACTACCACAAGAATTATCCATGGCGCGTAGAGATATGAGGCGGCAGCCCAGCGCCCAAAAATACTGTAGATATGTCCTTTCGAAGCTTCCACTATTGTGGGTTGTCCTTCAGGGGAGGGGTTATATGATTAGCTTTTAATCTTTTTTAGCTAATTCAATCTTCTTCTTGAGCATATCAATAAAAACTTTAAAGCCTTTTTGTTTAAGAATAGAACGGTACTCTACACGTCTCAGTGCAAGGTCACTGACACCATCGGCCAAAATATTAATGATCTTCCAGTCTTTCTTTTCCTGGCGGAGTAGATAGTCAAAGCTTACAGTATCACCATTAGAGCGGATTAATTGGCTGCGTACCAACACATAATCTCTAGGCATTTCTTTTTGCTCAATATATTTAAACTGCTCACCATTATATTCTTTGAACCATCCTGAATAGGTACTAATACTTAGTTTGTGGAAGTGGCTAATAAGAATTTCTTTTTGCTCACCGCTTAGCTTAGCCCATTCTCTTCCTAGAATAGTTTTCGCAATGAAGTCAAGATCATGAGAGCTCTCAATTATTGGAGTTAATAATTTATAGCGACCTTGAAATCCAAGTTTGTCTCCTCCCCGCATCGCCTCTAGCAAGGAACTGTGAAGACTCTTTATAGTTTTTGTGGGGTCAGTAGTGTCTAGTTTCTGGGTCCAAGCCACCGGCATGTACAGAAGCATTGCTATCACAATAAGAAGGTGTAATGCTATTCTGGTTTCTAGAGAAATTTTCATAATTTTTTAGTTTTCAACATATGCATATAGAATATATATATCTAATAAATTCTCATTATGTTTGAGTATATAGCAAGGGGGCTGAGCAAGGAAATGGCTTGTATAGATATTGCTTGCTTGAGTAAACTATTTTTACCAGAGAAAAGAGAGTGCTGCTAATTAAGTGTGTCTGGCAAAAGAGATAATGGCTTGTCTATTGCATACTAGACAAGCCATTGTCTCTTTTTATAGGAAACTACTGAATCGGTATTTTATTATTAGCTAATAATAACTACAGTTTAACTGTAACAGGGATTTCTGAAAGTGTACTTTTTTTCCCCTGCTCTTCGGTTATCCATTTAGGAACTGGCTCAGCTACCATTGCCCCTACAGTTTTTGGACCCCGTATAGATGTAAATAGTCCTTTCAGAGGATTTTGCAACATATCTTCAACTGCAGTTGCTTCATAACCACAGTGCGCCATACATTGCACACATTTTGGGTTATTAGTATTCCCATACTTCTCCCAAGGAGTGTCATCTAGAAGCTCTTTAAAGCTAGATGCATAGCCTTCATCTGATAGTAAATAGCAGGGTTTCTGCCAGCCAAATATATTACGGGTTGGGTTTCCCCATGGAGTGCAATCATAGCTCTGATTGCCTGCAAGAAAATCAAGGTATAGCGTCGAATGGTTTAATTTCCAGTCCCGTTTTTTGCCAAGTTTAAAAATACCTCGGAACAGATTTTTGGTGTCTTCGCCTTTAATAAATACATCTTGTTGGGGTGCTTTTTCATAACTAAATCCGGGTGCAATAGTTGCCCCCTCTATGCCTAGAGTCATAGCGTAATCAAGAAATTCAGCAACATCTTCCGGGGTCTCACCTTGAAATAGAGTGCAGTTCACAGTGACTCTAAAGCCTTTTTCTACAGCTATCTTTATAGCCTCAACTGCTCGATCAAATACTCCATCTTGACAGACAGAATTATCATGCCTTTCTTTCATTCCATCCAGATGGACAGAAAAAGTTAAATAGGGGGATGGCTTATAATCACCAATTCTCTTTTTCAATAAGAGCGCATTTGTACATAGATAGATATATTTTTTACGCGCTATAATGCCCTCAACTATTTGCGGCATTTCTTTGTGGATCAATGGCTCTCCACCCGGAATTGATACCATTGGCGCGCCACATTCATCGACAGCCTGCATGCATTCTTCATATGTAAGACGCTTGTCTAGAGTCTCTTCAGGGTAATCTATTTTCCCACAACCTCCACAGGCCAGATTACAACGAAAGAGTGGCTCCAGCATTAAAACCATCGGGTATTTTTTTACCCCATTAAATTTTTGCTTTAATAAATAATTGGCTACAGCTAGTTGTTGCCGTATTGGAACTCCCATGAGCAAGTCTCTCCAAGATTAATTTAATATGCCGAATGATAGTCATTCATAGAAAAAATAGCTACTTTTATATTAGAACTTATTGTGTGATTACAAAGGTTTCTGTTCTCTCAATAGCGATGCGGGAAGCTTAAACGTGATGTCTTCCGATACTCCTTCCATCTCTTCGATACTGTTCACTCCAAGACTCCGCAAACGATCAAGAACACCCTGTACTAATATTTCGGGAGTGGAGGCGCCGGCAGTTACACCTATGTCCGAGCTATTAGCAAACCATTCTGGTGAAATTTCGTTAGCATCTTGAATTAAATAAGCATCTACGCCACTCATTTCACCTACTTCCTGTAAACGGGCAGAATTAGAACTATTTCTAGCGCCGACCACCAAAATGACGTCAACTTTTTCTGCAAGACTCCGCACAGCATTCTGCCGGTTTTGTGTTGCATAGCAGATATCGGACAACTCAGGACCCTTTACTTCCGGAAAACGATCTTTCAGGGCCTGCACGATGGAACGCGTATCATCTAGACTAAGGGTAGTTTGGGTTACATAGGATACTTGCTTCGGATCAGAAACCACTAGAGTCTGGACATCTTCTACAGTACCAACTACATGGACTGTTCCGGGCACTCGCCCGTATGTTCCTTCCACTTCAACATGGCCCCGATGGCCAATAATTACCACTTCATGCCCACTTTTGCTATAACGTTTAGCTTGTAAATGGACCTTGGTAACAAGCGGACAAGTCGCGTCGATAATTTCCAAATCTTGAGCTTTGGCGGTTTCCATAACGGCATCAGATACGCCATGAGCACTGAGAACAGTTACCGTTCTGGGTGGGATGCTCTTCATATCTTCGGTAAAAATGACTCCACGTGCTTCCAGGTCTTGGATTACCTGTTGGTTATGAACAATCTGGTGTAGAACATAAATTGGAGCCCCATAAAGTAACAGTGCTTGCTCCACAATTTCTACGGCGCGTACTACACCAGCACAGAACCCTCTCGGATTAGCAAGTATGGTCTTTATGTTGTTCTCCTTGTTTAATATCTTGTTAAACTATCTATATGATCACATTTTAGCACGTAAGTTGCATAAATTAAATATGAGAGCCTACCGCCCATATAGGTTAACGGGAACTCTAGTTTAATTATAGGAGCGCTAATCTATCAGCAAATCAAATTTATAGAGTTTTTGCAGGGTTTTAGACCCACTGTTGTATAAATTATGGAAATCCAACCCTGGCTTAGAGCTTCTTTATATAAACTGACTAGCTACTATCAAATCATTCCAGTTAGTCGTATATCTCGGGCTCATGTTGCTTTGTCTCATCTTCCATGATTGTGTTATTCCCTCGGCGGCAATTATCAATACTTTCTTTCCCATCAGTGCGTTAATTTGATCTAGCGCTGCCATTAGGCTATCTGACTTTTTTTGCTTATCCTTTTTACTAAAGAGGTCGGATTGGCGTTCTTTGCTTGATACAATTTTAGATAGGATGACTCCCGCCTTTTGGTATTTATATCCGTTGCGGTAAATTTTACGCAGTCCGAATGATGAAAATTGTATAAGTGTCAGGGTATTGTCTGTTTGCTCTGGCAATGGGATGGTTACGCTGTTTTCGTAACAAGATTCTTTCTTATTGAATGGACTGGTACAGATATAAATATGGATTGATCCCGTATATGAATTTTGTCGGCGTAATTTCTCAGCAGCACGGCTGACATAGAGAGCTATGGATTGTTCTAGACTTTTAAAACTAGTTATCAGTACACCAAAAGAGCGGGAGCAGCTTATCTGTTTCTTTTGCGCGGTTGCCTCCTCTAATTTAAAACAAACTATATTATTAAGTTCGTAGATGGTTTTTTTCAAAGAGACAGAAAACTGTAAATCTAGTATGCTCGGATTAATATTTTTCAGGTCATCTATGTTGTAAATACCAATCTGTTGTAATTTTGGCGCAAGTTGTTTGCCAATACCCCATACCTTTCCAACTTTAATCTTGTGTAGCCATTTATTTTGTTCCTGTATCGCCATGGCATTGAAGTTGCATACACCTTGGAATGATAAATTTTTTTTAGCAATGTAGTTCGCAAGCTTCGCTAGTGTTTTTGATGTTCCAATTCCTATGCATACAGATAACCCCGTTTGTTGTTGAATACACCTACAGATTTTTTGTGCATAGGTGGTTAGGTCATCTTTGTAGAATCCTGTGAAATCTAGAAAACATTCATCAATAGAGTATATTTCTTGGTTGGGGCTAAATTTGGAGAGGATGCTCATTACTCGATCGGACATATCGGCATAAAGTGCATAATTAGAAGAACAGGTAATAATGTTATGTCTTTCTGCTAAGTGTTTAAACTGAAACCAAGGCTCTCCCATTCTTACGCCAAGTGCCTTTGCCTCTTCGCTTCTGGCAACTGCACAACCATCATTATTGGAAAGCACTACTACTGGTTTATTTTTCAATTTCGGATTAAATACTCGTTCACAACTTACATAAAAATTATTGCAGTCGACGAGAGCGATAGAGTGGTTCATTTAAATTTTCGCATGGATCCGGTGACAACACCCCAGATTTCAAAGGACTGTTCTTCTTTGATTTCAATAACCGAATAATTTCGGTTAGCTGGAATAAGAGTTACACCTTTTTTAGACTGCTCCAAAATTTTTACGGTAAATTCCCCGTCTAGTATTGCAAGGACAATATCTCCGTTCTGCTGGGTTCTTGAGCGGTCAATAACTAGTACATCATTATCGAAGATACCGGCCTCTGTCATTGAGTCACCTTTGACGCGCACGAAGAAAGTTGCGGCATCATTTTCCACGAGATAGTCGCTTGGATTGAGCCGTTGCTCAACATGATCATCAGCCGGAGATGGAAAGCCGGCGGCTACTTTTGATGTGTAGAGTGGAAAAACGGTATGTTGTTTAGCTCGTACGAATTGGATTAGCTCAGAGAGCTTAGCGTGTGTTTGTAACGGACGATCTTCTGTTAGAGTAGAAACAAAATTCTTGATAACTTTAGCCGTGTTTACCGGAACGCGTATGACTGTAGTGGGTTGAGCTATGCTATTGCCTGGTTTGCGCCCAGCGCCTGAGCGTCTGCCCCCATGGGTTCTTATAGTATCGGCCATCATAAAACTTGATTTCGTAACAATTAATCAAGTTTACCCTTAAGCTTTTTGAATGGCAAGAATTAGTAGTGCAGAAGTTTATATAACCTATCTGAGTTCCTCTCCAGAGTAACGCAGAGTAAATAGCAGCAATTGAATCATAGTTTTATCTATTCTCTCCTATTTCTGTTTCTTTCTGTTTCCTCCTGTTTTTGGTGGCTGAGTGTGCCAAAAATGTGCCAAATTAATAAGCGCTTAATCATCACAAAAAAACTAGTCCTAGGAATAGTAAATGTCGTTTGTAAACATTTCAATGAGCTGTTTTACTACGCCAATAATGTTGAACTTAAGAAGATCAAATAAAGTCACACAATCAGTCTCTATATTATTAGAGATGAAAAAGGAGAAGCAAAAAAATGAGGGTCAATTGTATTTCTACCCGGAACCAATTTCATTTTATTTAGGGAATTGACGATTAATACTAAAAAGATTAAATGAAGAAACTATTATTAGTCGCCATATTAGGACTCGCAATAAATACGGGATGTATGCATCAGAATGAATATGCAGGAGGTAATCTTTACGGAGATAGTGCGGCTGCTAATCAAGATGCCGATCCAGATTGGAATCAAGATGATGATCCCATGTGGAATGGTGATGTTGATCCTATGGAATGGTGATGCTGATTCTATGAAACGGTGTTGAAACCATATAAGGATTTAAAATAGGATGACTAAATTAATATTAATCACAATATCGATGTTATTAGGAATGAGACTAATAACATTCGTTTTAGGTGTAGCGGGGGTCTTGTCATGAAAAGACTTAAAAGATTAAATTCTTATTCATCCCCTAGATATCCTGTTTTTTGTGGCTCAGTGTGCCACTCTTCAGAGCTGGGATATGTGCCATAACTCTTAATGCCTTATTTTACTTGGTGCCGGGAGGGGGAATCGAACCCCCATGAGGTTGCCCTCGCGGGATTTTGAGTCCCGTGCGTCTACCAATTCCGCCATCCCGGCAAACTCTATCTCACCAGATTAGAAGCTTGAAAAATTAATTTATACAAATAAATATAGGCTTATAAATAGTCTAGGAGACTATGATTAATTGTAACTCAGACTATCGCAGGAATGTTGTGATAACAAATATATAATTGATTTCTTATAGGAGCTCGGTGTATCTTCCCGCTCTCTTCAGGGTATTAAGAAGTGGTGCAATGGAAAATTAAGGATGACTGAGTTAGCTATATTTCAACTGTAATTTATCAGAAGTTTATAGCCAGTGCTGTCGTGAAGATTGTATTATTATCTGTGATAGTACCGTCCTGTCTGGTAAAAATATCATCTTTATTAATAAGAGATCTCGCTTCGACCCGCCAGAGAAAATTCTTCGTGATGTTCCAATCAAAATTTGCAGAGAAGGCCCATGTTCTAAAGCCATTTGGTGATGTAGAAGATAGAAGTACGCTATCTCTGTCATCGAAGTATTCTCCTCTTACGGCTATAGCCGTATTTGTTGTAGGGGTGTAACGCATAATAACTGTCGAATTAAACCATGTATTGAAAGTTGACGAGCCTTTGCTCTTCTGCTCCATGCCAATATCAAAACCAATCGTTGCAGCAAGCTTGCTACTCAGTTTAAAGGTACTATAGAAGTCATGAAAATATCGCATCAACCTTCTCTGATCAGGTGAGTCAGTACCAATAAACGTACTGCTATTGAAGGTTATCCTTGAAGAAGGGCTGTAAGTAATTTGTGTGCCAAATGAGGGAAGGGTATTTCCATCGACAGGTTTAATACGCTGCCATCCACTCAGAATGAGTGCGCTCATAAACCACTTTCCATCATTTGAAGCATGGCTAATTTTTGCACCAGATTCATAATAGGGGATATTCTCAGCTGTGAGGCTCCTTGTTAAGGTCCAGTTATCACTACCTTTAGCATTTTCAAATCCAATATGGGAAGAAAAGACGCCCATTTCAAGCCATGTATTATTTTTTCTTGAGACTTTTAGCGCAATGCTACTCTCATAGAGATTCTTAAGTAAACCTGGTTCTGCTGCATAATTAGCGCGCATATAGGTACCTACAGCCAGCGCAAAATTGGCTTTAATATTTTCAGTGTCATATTCTGTTTTTAAGAATGCCAGATTTACTGCTGGTTCATTATTTCGGTTATGGCTTACGAATAGAGATGGTTTTCTGTTATTAGGATGATTGTTCAAAGCAGTAGAACCATATGCTTCAACATACCCGCTAATCTTGAATGGCGATATCAGGTCATTTGCAATCGTTATGATTTCTTGTGCATATATTCCTTTGCTGGTTAGCAAAATAACAGCCATAACAACGACATTTTTTACTCGGCTTATTTTAGGATCCATAATCCTGCATTTAGGGATAATGTGACATATATATGACTTATATTTTATGTAATTACCGAGTTATTTATTGCAGAGAATTTTTCGTCTATATTATGACTATAAGATCACAACTAAAGTAAAGAACATATGAAGTTTCAACCAATATGGGTAGATATATAGTACGCCGTTATAATATATCGGATGAAAACTCAGGATTTTAATTTTTCTTTGCCGCCAGAGCTAATTGCGCAGTTCCCAATTACGCAACGTGCAGGTAGTCGAATGCTATGTTTGGATGGAAAAAAAGGGGCTCTGCAAGACGCAATGTTCGTTGATCTTCCTAAATATATGCAGCCTGGTGATGTAATCATATTTAATGACACACGCGTGATTAAGGCGCGTTTGTTTGGTACGAAAGAAAGTGGTGGTAAATTAGAAATTATGGTGGAGCGTATTTTGGATGAGCATTGTGTGCTTGCGATGATACGTGCAAGTCATCCCCCTAAAGATGGTT
>Ga0308013_10000859_pt1 | contig 15244 bp, 16 predicted proteins | sample Neamet181_FD_203131 | JGI IMG/M metagenome (GOLD analysis project Ga0308013, IMG submission 203131) | Marine microbial communities from water near the shore, Antarctic Ocean - #181 | ecosystem: Environmental > Aquatic > Marine > Unclassified | place: Southern Ocean | collected 2014-07-25
ATTAAAAGATAATCTTAATGTTGTTATTGAGTTAAAATCACATACTGATTATATAGGTTCTGATGCTCAAAATAATAAACTCTCACAACTCAGAGCAGATGCTTGTGTGGCTTATTTAATTAGTCAGGGAATTGATGCAGGACAACTAGTTGCAAGGGGAATGGGAGAAAATGAACCTTTTGTAATTGAAAACAAAGATGGTAGACTTAAAGAAGGTGATGTATTGACCGAAAAATACATTAAGAAAATTAAGTTTAAAAAGAATAAAGAAAAAGCAAATCAGTATAATAGAAGAACATCTTTTAAAGTATTAAGAGAAGATTATGTTCCAGCTGCAAGCATGAAAGTAGCTGCTGATAAAAAAAAGTAACTAACATATAAATACTAGAAAAGCATCCTAATTATTAGGATGCTTTTTTTTACAATTATGGCAACAGATAGATACAATCAAAGAGGTGTTTCTGCAGACAAGGAAGATGTACATAATGCAATTAAAAATGTAGATAAGGGATTATTTCCTTCTGCATTTTGCAAAATTGTTCCTGATTATTTAACTGGGGATGATGACTACTGCTTAATAATGCATGCTGATGGTGCAGGAACAAAATCATCATTAGCTTATATGTATTGGAAGGAAACGGGTGATGCTTCAGTTTGGAAGGGAATAGCGCAGGATGCACTTATTATGAATATTGATGACTTATTATGTGTTGGGTCAGTAGATAATATTATGCTGTCTTCTACTATTGGTAGAAATAAATCTGTTATAAATGGAGATGTACTTTCTGAAATTATTAATGGTACTGAAGAGCTTTTAGCTGAATACAAAAAGTTTGGTGTAAATATTATTTCTACAGGAGGTGAAACAGCAGATGTTGGGGATTTGGTACGTACTATTATTGTTGATTCTACTGTTGTGGCTCGTATGAAAAGATCTGATGTAATTGATAACGCCAATATAAAAGAAGGAAATGTTATTGTTGGTTTATCTTCTTCAGGAATGGCGAATTATGAAACAGAATTCAATGGAGGTATGGGAAGTAATGGACTGACTTCTGCTCGTCATGATGTTTTTTCTAAAATATTAGCTGAGAAATATCCTGAAAGTTTTGATCCTTCAGTACCTATGGATTTAGTCTATTCAGGAACTAAGAAATTAACTGATGCTGTTGAAGGGTCAACTCTAAATGCTGGAAAATTAGTGCTTTCACCAACCAGAACTTATGCACCAATTATAAAAAAGATATTAGATAAATACCGCAAGCAAATAGATGGGATGGTGCATTGCAGTGGTGGCGCTCAAACCAAGGTATTACACTTTGTGGATAATGTGCATGTAATAAAAGATAATATGTTCCCATTACCAGCTCTTTTTAAATTGATTCAAGATGAATCAGGTACTGATTGGAAAGAAATGTACAAGGTATTTAATATGGGACATAGAATGGAGTTATATGTTCCTAAGGAAATTGCTGAAGATATTATTGCAATTTCAGAATCCTTTAATGTAGAAGCTAAGATTATTGGTAGAGTAGAAGCTTTTGAAGGTAAAAAATTAACTATTAATTCCGAATTCGGAACTTATATATATTGACATGTTAGATAAATTATCAGCTATTAATGACAGGTATAATGAGGTAGAAAGATTAATTTCTTCTCCTGATGCAATGAATGATATGAAAGTATTTATTCAGTTAAGCAAGGAATATAAGGACCTTGACCCTATTATTAAAGCATACAAGGAGTACAGAGATTTAGTTGGAAATATTGCTGAAGCAAAAGAGATTGTTTCAACTACTGATGATCCTGAAATGAAGGAAATGGCAAAAATGGATTTGGATGAAAATTTGCCAAGGAAAGAGGAGATGGATGAGGAAATTAAAGTTCTCTTAATTCCTCAAGATCCTGCTGATGCTAAAAATGCTGTAATGGAAATTAGAGCAGGAGCAGGTGGTGATGAAGCTAGTATTTTTGCTGGAGATTTATATAGAATGTATACAGCATTTGCACAATCAAGAGGTTGGAAAACAGAACTTGTAGATGTTGCTGATGGGACATCAGGAGGCTATAAAGAGATTATTGTCAATATTTCAGGTGATGATGTTTATGGGCAAATGAAGTTTGAGAGTGGAGTGCATAGGGTACAAAGGGTTCCGCAAACAGAAACACAAGGTAGGGTTCATACTTCAGCAGCTACTGTTATTGTATTGCCTGAAGCTGAGGAGTTTGATATAGAGTTATTGCCATCTGATATCCGTAAGGATACTTATTGTTCTTCTGGTCCTGGTGGTCAATCAGTAAATACAACTTATTCGGCAGTTCGTTTAACACATATTCCAACTGGGGTTGTTGCACAATGTCAAGATCAAAAATCACAACTTAAAAATTACGATAAAGCATTGAAAGTATTGCGTTCTCGTATTTATGAAATTGAACTGCAGAAGAAATTGGAGGAAGATGCCAAGCATAGAAAAACTATGGTTTCTTCTGGGGATAGATCAGCAAAAATTAGAACCTATAACTACCCGCAGGGGAGAGTTACCGAGCATAGAATTGGGCTTACCAAATATAATTTACAGAATGTAATGGGTGGTGATATTCAAGAATTTATTGATGAATTGCAATTGGCAGAAAATGCTGAAAAATTAAAAGTAGGTTCATCAGCTGAATAATAAAGTTATGAGAAATGTACTGCTAGTTTTACTGCTATCTTCTGTGTTGTTAAACGCACAGACAGTACAATACACTATGCCAGGAGAGGATATGCCACATGAGGGAACTTGGTTGCAATGGCCACATAACTTTACTTACCCTCCCTATCATCAAGATGATAATGAACCTGCTTGGTTAGAAATGGTAGATGCATTAATTACAAGCGAAAATGTACATATTGTTGTTTATGATGCTAATGAGAAAACGCATGTTCAACAAGTATTAGCTACAGCCAATATATCTTTAACAAATATTGATTTTTTCATTCATCCTAATGATGATTATTGGCTAAGGGATAACGGTCCTATTTTTGTTTATGATGCAAATTATGATTTAACTATTTTGGATTTTGGGTTTAACGGTTGGGGAGGAGATACGCCATATTCTTTGTGTGATGCGATTCCTAGTTTATTGGCTACTGATTTAAATATGCCAGTTATTGATTTAAGTGGATTTGTACTAGAAGGAGGTTCTATTGAAATTGATGGGCATGGTAGTGTAATGCTTACAAGAAGTGCTGTTTCTGCTGCTGATAGAAACCCAAATTTGACAGAAGCACAAATTGAAAATTATATGACTACTTATTTAGGTTTAACTAATTTTATTTGGTTGGATGGACAATTTGGAGGTACTCAAGATATTACTGATATGCATATTGATGGTTTTGCAAAGTTTGTTGACTCTTCTACTATCATTACTTTTAGTAATTCAGATTTGTCGTATTGGGGACTTTCTACTTCAGATATAGCGGCTTTAAATGCAGCAAGCAATGCAAGTGGAATTCCTTATACTTTTGTTACCTTACCTTTAACTCAGAATGATGTAGTAACTACTTGGGGAGATGACATTCAGTTTAAGGGGAGTTATGTTAATTACTATGTAGCAAATACGGTTGTTTTAGTACCTACTTATAACGACCCAAATGATTCGACTGCTTTAAGTATTATTCAGTCTCAATATCCAAACAGAACAGTAGTAGGAATTGATAGTAGGAACTTATATTTTAACGGAGGAATGGTACATTGTGTAACGCAACAACAGCCTGAATTTTACTATCATGTTTCTACTCTTGAAGAGAATAATAAAAACAAGAAATTTGTTAGAGTTGTAGATGTGCTTGGGAGGTCAGTTATTGAGATGGAAAACCAAATCCTTTTTTATATTTTTGAAGATGGAACGGCAGAAAAGAAAGTCATAATAAATGAATAGACAAGAACTTATAAAGCAAATCAAGCATAAACAATCTTTCTTATGTATTGGATTAGATACTGATATTAGAAAAATACCAACTCATTTGTTAAGTTTGGAAGATCCTATTTTTGAGTTCAACAAACAAATAATTGATGCTACTAAGGAGTTTTGTGTGGCATACAAACCTAATATTGCTTTTTATGAAAGCATGGGGGTAAGTGGATGGAACTCTTTACAAAGGACTTTGGATTATATTCCAAAAGATATTTTTACTATTGCTGATGCTAAAAGAGGGGATATTGGTAATACATCTAATATGTATGCTCGTACTTTTCTCGAAAATATGAATTTTGATTCTGTAACTGTTGCTCCTTATATGGGTTCTGATTCTGTTACTCCATTTTTGGAATTTAAAGATAAGTGGGCTATTGTTTTAGCACTTACATCTAATAAAGGAGGATTGGATTTTCAAAAGATACAAGATGAAAATGGAAAGCAACTATTTGAACAAGTCTTAGATACTTCAAAAGATTGGGGTACTGATGAAAACATGATGTACGTTGTCGGAGCTACAAGGGCTGAAGAGTTTTTAGAGATAAGAGCGATTGTTCCAAATCACTTTTTGTTAGTTCCTGGTGTTGGCGCTCAAGGTGGCAACCTTAAAGATGTTGCTAAATATGGATTAAATTCGGATTGTGGTCTATTAGTTAATTCTTCCAGGGGAATAATCTATGCAGGAAATGATGTAGATTTTGCAATAAAAGCCAAAAAAGAAGCTCAGAAGTTAAAGCAAGAAATGGCTGTTATTTTATCAGAAGCAGGAATCTAAAACTTCATTTTATAAACAATATAGCCAATCCATTCATGGATTAGACCTTGCCATCTTTCTAAAGCTTCTGCTCTTGGAAATAATATATATTCATATGCTGTGCTTCTGTATGATGTTGTGCAATCGGTTGGGAAGGCAGTTGTTTTTAGGTTTGCTTTATTGAAACACAGTTGAGCTCTTCTCATGTGGTTTGCTGAAGTTATTAGTAGAAAAGACCCTTCTTTGTATTTTTCTTTTAGAATTTCAGATGAATTCATAGCATTTTCAAAAGTATTTCTTGAATTATTTTCAATAATGATATCGGTAATAGGAATTTTATTGGATAATAAATGTTCTCGCATTGCTTCCGATTCTATATAGCCATCATTAAATAATAGCCCGTTTCCGCCACTTAGCATAATTTTTTTAATTATTCCTTTATGGTAAAGTTGCTCGGCATCCATAAGACGATCAGCATTTTTGTTGAAATTGTGTGCCTTGGTTATATTATCATAATCAGAAATTCCTCCCAAGACTATACCTACATCATAAGTTAAACTGGGTGCAAATCTTTTTACTTCCCAGAGTCGAGTAAACTCATCTGCAATAAAACTATTGCTAAAAAAGTAGAATGTGCATATACTTATAATTAATATTTTTCTCCTGTTGGATTTAAAAACAAGAGCGATAATTAACAGGATAAAAATCCATATAATTGGTTGGGTTAAAAAGGCAAGTAGTTTGGAGGCTATGAAAAACATAAATTTTCTTTATCTTTCAAAAGTAATTTATTATTTTATAAAATTCAAAATGAAAGAAGATTTTTTGCATTATATATGGAAGGAACAGTTGTTTGATAAAACGGATTTATTTTTAGTAAATGGCGAAAAAGTACAGATTATTGAAGTTGGAGAACACAATACTAACGCTGGTCCTGATTTTTTTAATTCCAAGATTAAGATTGATAATCTGATTTGGGTAGGAAATGTTGAAATCCACATTAACTCTTCTGACTGGAAGAAACACAAACATCAAAATGATAAAGCATATAACAATGTAATTTTGCATTTAGTGTATAATAACGATAAAGAAATATTAACTGAAAAAGGAGATATCCCTCAAACATTATCGCTTGTAAATAGGATTGATTTTAACTTGTTAGATAGATATAAAAATCTTTTCAAACAGAAAGAGGTGGTTTTATGCTCTTCATATTTATCATCTGTTAGTGATGAGCTTTGGGTAGATGCTTTACAAAAATTATCAATTGATAGAATTCATAAAAAAGCTGAAGAAATTGAAGAAAGTTTAGATAAAACGACTAATGATTTTGAATGGGTATTGTTTTCATTAATCGCACAAAGTTTGGGCTTAAAAGTAAATAAGCAAGCAATGGAAATGTTAGCTCAATCAATCCCTATTAAAACTTTAAGAAAGTATCAAAAGGATCCTTTTCAATTATCGGCTCTTTTATTTGGACAAGCAGGTTTTTTAGAAGATGATTTTAAAGATACTTTCCCTACTAAATTGCTGCAAGAATATAGGTATTTGAAACACAAACATAAGTTAGTATGTTTGGAGAAATATATCTGGAAATTTATGCGCTTGCGTCCAGCTAGTTTTCCTGCAATTCGTATTGCTCAGTTGCAATCAATTATGAGTCAACCTCAATTTTATATTAAAATAAAACAGGCAATAACTTATAAGAATTTACAAATACTATTAAAAGTTGAGCTTGACCAGTATTGGGATACGCATTACATGTTTGATAAGTCTTCCGTTTCTAAGAAAAAGAAGCTGGGTGCAGGTACTCTGGATATTATCATCATCAATGCAATTGTCCCTCTGTATTATCTAATTGGTAAAAAGGATAATAAATATAAAACCTATGCAACTGACTTATTAAAAGTCATAAAATCTGAAAAAAATTCAGTTGTAAAAAAGTTTGCTGATTCCAAGAAACTTATTCATTCTGCTGCCGATAGTCAAGCGCTTATTCATCTCTATAATTTTTATTGTATTCCTAAAAAATGTTTAACTTGCAGCATTGGAAAACAACTTATAAAAAATGATTAATTTTTTTCGTAATATTTTTACAAAACAATTCTTTGGAGTAAGTTCTTGGTGGGCAAATACATTAGGGATAAAAGTGTCGTTTATAAGATTGTTTTTTATTTATGCAGCTTTCACTAATGCGCTCACTATTTTGATATATTTGTCTATGATTTTCTTGTTAAAGATAAGAAATCATTTTAAGTATAGAAAACGAAAAAGCGTTTTCGATTTATAAAAACTATGGAAAATTTACAGATAAAACTAACGGTATTACTATTGCTTATTGAAGTTGTGGCTTTTGCTTGGCTGATTACCGACATTCAGAAGTCAAAGAAGAACCAAAATAAGATTATTGAATTGGAGCATCAGATCTTAAAAGTTGAAGGTTCTATTATGGAACTTGAAAGGACTATTGTTGATAAGATTGATGTCTTAATTGATACAAAATCTAATGACTAAACGAAAAATTTGGGGTGTTTGTGCTTGGCTTGCCGATAAGTTTGGGCTTGATGTTGGAGGCTTAAGAATCTTATTTGTAGCAGCTGCTATTTTGGGATTCGGATCACCGATACTTATTTATCTTATTTTATATTTAGTAAAACCAAGTGCATATTAAATGAAGATTCTAATTACAGGAAGTAATGGCTTATTGGGGCAAAAATTATTGCATAAATTAAGGGTAGATACTACCATTGAGTTGATTGCAACTTCTAAAGGAGAAAATAGAGTTACTGAGAAAGGAGGTTATACTTATTTTGATTTAGACATCACAAATAATGATGCAGTTGCTAAACTTATTGAAAGCGAAAATCCACAAGTAGTTATCAATACGGCAGCTATGACTAATGTCGATTTGTGTGAGGATGAAAAACAGGCTTGTGATGCTTTAAATGTTGATGCCGTTAGGTCTTTGGCTAATGCTTGTGAAAAAAATAGTTCACATTTAATTCAAATTTCAACTGATTTTATTTTTGATGGAGAGGATGGTCCTTATACAGAAGAAGATAAGCCAAATCCGCTTTCTTATTACGGATTATCTAAATTGAAATCAGAACAATTATTGCAAGATCATCCTGTTAAATGGACGGTTCTAAGAACAATAATTGTATTTGGGGTAGGAGAAAAATTAAGCAAAGGAAACATTGTGCTTTGGGCAAAGGGTGCTTTAGCAAAAGGAGATCCACTTAATATTATTGATGATCAATTCCGTGCGCCCACTTTGGCGGAGGACTTGGCAGATATTTGTATTTTAGCAGCTAAGAAAAAAGCATTTGGAGTATTTAATGCTTCAGGAAAAGACATTATGAGTATTTATGAAATAGTTGAACGCATTGCAAAACACTATGGAAACTCAACAGAGAATTTAAATAAAATTAGTACAGCAACATTAAAACAGAAAGCAGGAAGACCACCTAAAACAGGTTTTATTTTGGATAAATCAATAAATCAACTAGGCTATAACCCGCATTCTTTTGAAGAGTGCTTAACTATAATAGATCAGCAATTAAAACAATAAATTAACCATGAAAAACAAATTATCACTTTTTATCCTAATGCTTATTTCTACTTTCTCCTCAAAAGCTGCTACATTAAGCGAAACAATTGATGGCTTCTTTAAACCAATAGTGGATGATTATTTATATCCTGTTATTTTTTGGGATCCGATTAAATTCTTTGGCTTTGATGTGGGTGCTGATGTGCCTATTGTTGTAGTATGGTTAGTATTTGGTGCTGTTTACTTTACCTTAAAAATGAAGTTTATTAATTTCAGGGGTTTCAAACATGCTATTGAATTAGTAAAAGGAGATTATGATGACCCTAATGATAAAGGAGAGGTTTCTCATTTTCAAGCGCTAACAACTGCACTTTCGGCTACAGTTGGTTTAGGTAATATTGCAGGGGTTGCTATTGCAATTTCTATTGGTGGTCCGGGTGCTACTTTCTGGATGATAGTGGCAGGACTTCTTGGAATGTCAGCCAAATTTGTAGAATGTACCTTAGGAGTAAAATACCGTAAGCTGGATGAAAATGGTGAAGTATCAGGAGGGCCAATGTATTATTTGCGTGATGGTTTAGCTAAGTATAACATGGAGGGTTTTGGTAAAGTCTTGGCCGTTTTATTTGCAATACTTTGTATTGGAGGTTCTTTTGGTGGAGGAAATATGTTTCAAGCCAATCAAGCTTATGCACAAATAGCAGGACAGTTTCCAGCTTTGGCTGGTAACGGACCAATGTTTGGTTTAATCTTAGCTATCTTGGTGGGAACAGTTATTATTGGTGGTATAAAATCCATTGCTAATGTTACTGAAAAAATAGTGCCATTTATGGCAGCTTTATATGTTGGTACTGCACTTATTATAATCCTTTTGAATTTTTCTGAAATTGGAAATGTTTTTGTTTTAATATTTAAAGGTGCTTTTGCTCCTGCTGCTGGTTTAGGTGGGATTATTGGTGTGCTTATTCAAGGCTTTAGAAGAGCAGCCTTCTCAAATGAAGCGGGTGTTGGTTCTGCTTCTATTGCACATGCAGCGGCCAAAACAAATGAGCCAGTTTCGGAAGGAATTGTTGCTTTATTAGAGCCGTTTATTGATACAGTTGTAATTTGTACCATGACGGCTTTAGTCCTTATTATTACAGGCTTCCATGATGTGCAAGGGGTTGAAGGTGCTCAAATGACTTCTCAAGCTTTTGGATCAGTATTCTCTTGGTTCCCTTATTTATTAGTAGTCGCTATTTTCCTATTTGCTTTCTCTACTATGATCTCTTGGTCGTATTACGGACTTAAAGCATGGACATTCTTATTCGGAAAAAGCAAAGTGTCAGAATATTCATATAAGTTATTATTCCTCATCTTTATTGTAATAGGTTCTTCAGTAAAATTAGGAGCAGTACTTGACTTTTCTGATATGATGATATTAGCAATGGCCTTTCCAAATATTATTGGGTTACTTATTTTATCTAAGGAAGTTCGATTTGATTTAGATACGTATTATAATAAATTAAAAAGCGGAGCGATTAAGAAATTCAAATAGTGATTGGAAAAATAAAAGATTATTTTCAGTTTAACAAGAAGGAGCGAAATGGTATTTTGCTCCTTTCTTGTCTAATGTTGATTTTAATTTTGTTTTACCAGTTCTCCTACTTGTTAATACAAGAAAGTAAAACTGATTTTTCAGCTTTTGAAAAAACACTTTCTGAGCTAGAATATGAGAAGGAACCTACTTTTGAAAAACAAAAAGATTCTCTCTTTTATTTTAATCCCAATACTTTGCAGGATAATGGTTGGTTGGCTTTAGGCTTATCTTCAAAACGCTTACATACGCTTAGGAATTTCCAAAACAGTGGAGCTACTTTCAAAACTAAGGATGACTTAAATAATTGCTTTGCTATTACTGAAGAGTTTTATAATAAGGTTAAAGACTATGTGATAATTCCTAAAGTAGAAAATTCAGTAAAAGTTCATGAGAAACCAAAAACGACATTTCAATTAGTTGAACTTAATCAAGCCGATAGCTTACAGCTCATAAAAATAAATGGAGTTGGTCCTTTTTATGCCAAACAAATCCTAAAATACAGAAAGGAATTAGGAGGATTCGTAAATTACGCTCAGCTTACTGAAATTTGGGGTTTAGAAAAATTAGATTTTATTAAACTGAAACAACAAACTATAATTGATACATTATATTTAACTAAAATTAACGTGAATACAGTTGAATTGGAACAATTGAGAATGCATCCTTATTTAAATTACAAACAGGCAAAAATGATTGTGAATTACCGAAAACAACATGGTGATTTTAAGCTGGTCAAAGATATTCGTAAAATCAAACCCATAACCCCTGAATTATTTCGTAAAATTGCAACCTATTTTAAAACCCATGATTAGTCAAAAATTAGAAGAAGCAATTCGTGAAGTACCTAACTTCCCAAAAGTAGGAATTAACTTTAAGGATATAACTACTTTATTGTTAAATCCCGAATTGACTACTGAAATAATTGATGCTTTTATTGCTGAATTATCAAATGTAAAAGTGGATGCTATTGTTGGGGTGGAAAGTAGAGGTTTCTTGTTTGGTTTTTTACTAGCCAATAAAATGGGTGTTCCTTTTATTCCAATAAGAAAGGTTGGTAAATTGCCAGGAGAAACTTTAAAATTTAAGTATGATTTGGAATATGGCTCTGCCGAAGTGGAAGTCCATAAATCGGATATAAAAGAAGGTTGGAATGTTTTGGTGCATGATGACCTGTTAGCTACTGGAGGTACGGCTTGTGCAGCTTCAGAGTTAATTCAGCAGCTAGGAGCAAAGGTGTCTGCTTTTGCTTTTGTAATTAGTTTGGATTTCCTAAAAGGAAATGAGAAATTAGAAAAATATACATCTAAAATAATCAGTTTAAAAAGATATTAAATGGATTTTACAATTAATGAAAATCAAAAGATGATTGCTGATATGATTCAGCAGTTTGGAAAACAAAATATAACGCCTTTTGTACGTGAGTGGGACGATACTCAAACGTTCCCGGTTCAGGTATTTAAAAAATTAGGAGAATTAGGTTTGATGGGTGTGTTAGTGCCTACTGAATATGGTGGTTCAGGTTTTTCTTATACTGAATATGTAACAGCTATTGAGCAGTTATCTATTTTGGATCCTTCTATCGGACTTTCTATGGCTGCACATAATTCATTATGTACAGGTCATATTTTGCAATTTGGTAATGAAGAACAAAAGAAAAAATGGTTACCAAAATTAGCGTCTGCTGAATGGATTGGTGCTTGGGGACTAACGGAGCATAATACTGGTTCGGATGCTGGAGGAATGTCAACTACTGCAGTTAAGGACGGTAGTGAGTGGGTATTAAATGGAGCTAAAAATTTCATTACCCATGCAATCTCAGGTGATATATCAGTAGTTATTGTTCGTACTGGTGAAAAAGGCGATTCTCATGGAATGACAGCTTTTGTAGTTGAGAAAGGAGCACCTGGCTTTACTTCAGGAAAAAAAGTAGATAAATTAGGAATGCGTGCTTCTGAAACAGCTGAACTTATTTTTGATAATTGTCGTGTACCAGAAGAGAATATCTTAGGGAATGTTGGTGATGGTTTTATTCAGGCTATGAAAGTATTGGATGGAGGTAGAATATCAATTGCATCTTTAGGTTTAGGTATAGCAAAAGGAGCGTATTTTGCAGCAAAGCAATATGCTAAAGAGCGTGAGCAATTCGGTAAGCCAATTGCGCATTTTCAAGCAATTGCTTTCAAGTTAGCAGACATGGCTACTGAAATTGAAGCGTCAGAATTGTTGATTTATAGCTCTGCTGATAAAAAAAATAGAGGTGAGCGAATGACTTTAGAAGGAGCTATGGCTAAGTATTATTCGTCAGAAGTAGCTGTGAAAGTAGCAACTGATGCTGTTCAAGTACTAGGTGGGTATGGTTATACTAAGGATTTTCCAGTAGAGCGTTTTTATCGTGATGCTAAGCTCTGTACTATTGGTGAAGGAACTTCAGAAATACAAAAGTTAGTAATTGCAAAACAAATTATAGGATAATGTTTGTTAATTGCAAAGATATTTATATTTTTGCATCCCAAATTTAAAAAGAAATATGCTAGTAATACCAGTAAAAGACGGAGAGAATATCGATAGAGCGCTAAAGCGTTTCAAAAGAAAATTCATAAAAACAGGAACTCTAAAACAATTAAGAGCGAGAAAGCAATATATCAAGAAGTCAGAAAGATTGCGTATCAAAAATCAGAAAGCTGTTTATTCTGAGGCTCTTTTAAGAGACTCTGAGTAGAAAATAATTTTTTCATAGTAAAACAAAACCTTTTTATTTGTAATTTCGTTACAAGTTTAAAGGTTTTTTTATGCTCAAAAATAAATTCATAACATATCTGTTGTCAGAAAAAAGATTTTCTGAGCATACTATAAAATCGTATACTACCGATTTAAAACAATTTTCATCTTTTCTTTCATCTGAATTCCAGATTATTGATGAGATTAATGAAATTAGTTTCCAAATTATTAGGACTTGGATCGCTTCCTTGTTGGAAAAAGGGCTTAGTCCAAGGTCAGTTAACCGAAAAATATCTACTTTAAAAACGTATTTCAAATTTCTAATAAGAGAAGGGGAGCTTATTGAAAATCCAATGATGAAAATTGTTGCTCCAAAATCTAAAAAAAGGCTACCTGTTTTTATTGAAGAAGATCAAATAGCATCATTATTAAATGAAGTTCAGTTTGAAACAGGATTTATTGGGCAAAGAAATAAGCTAATCATAGAGTTGTTCTATGTTACGGGCATTCGTTTGTCCGAGCTTATTAATATTAAAATCAGTGATGTTGATTTTAATAATCAATCCATTAAGGTCTTAGGTAAACGTAACAAGGAAAGAATTATTCCTCTATCTTCTAGTATGATTAATGGTTTAAATAATTTTATTGTAAATAACCAAAAGAATCATTTTCTTTTTACTAATTTAGACGGAATGAAATTATATACTAAGTTAGTATATCGTCTCGTTAACAAGTATATTGCTAAAATCAGTAGCGTGAATAAGAAAAGCCCACATATATTAAGGCATACATTTGCAACTCATATGTTAAATAATGGTGCTGATATTAATGCAATAAAAGAATTATTGGGTCATGCTAATTTGAGTGCTACACAAGTTTACACCCATAATACTATCGAAAAATTAAAAACAGTTTATAAACAAGCTCATCCTAGAGCATAAAATAATAGATTATGAATATTAAAATCCAATCAGTCCATTTTGCAGCAGATAAGCAATTAAAAGAATTTATTAGTAAAAAGGTAGAAAAGTTAATCTCTATTGATGATAGTATTATTAATGCTGATGTTTATTTAAAGGTAGATAAGCCTGAATCTTTTGATAATAAAATTGTCGAAATTAAATTACATTCCCCATTAGGAGAATATTTTGCTAAAAAACAAGCTAATTCTTTTGAGCAATCTACTGATTTAGTTTCTCAAGCTTTGCGTAAACAAATCCTGAAGCACAAAGAAAAATAAGCGCTGGAATACCCCTTCTTTAAATATTTAAAAAAAAGTATTCTTTTTAATTGGTTGTATTAAAAACTTTAATAAATTTGCAGCCCATTTTAAGGGACAGTTCATTTAAATATACATTAATTTATTAATAAGCCGATATAGCTCAGTTGGCTAGAGCAGCTGATTTGTAATCAGCAGGTCGTGGGTTCGAGTCCCTCTATCGGCTCTTATTTTTAATGGGGGGATACTCAAGCGGTCAACGAGGGCAGACTGTAAATCTGCTGGCTACGCCTTCACAGGTTCGAATCCTGTTCCCCCCACATAAATTAATGAAATTGCGAGAGTAGCTCAGTTGGTAGAGCGTCAGCCTTCCAAGCTGAGGGTCGCCGGTTCGAGCCCGGTCTCTCGCTCAACTTTACTAGCCGATGTAGCTCAGGGGTAGAGCGTTTCCTTGGTAAGGAAGAGGTCATGGGTTCAATTCCCATCATTGGCTCTAAAAGATAAAAGTAGTAGTACAAAAAAGTAGAATTTATAAACAAAATTATTAATAATTAAATTTAACAAAAATGGCAAAAGAAAATTTTAAACGTACTAAGCCACACTTGAATATTGGTACAATTGGTCATGTTGATCATGGAAAAACAACTTTAACGGCTGCAATTACTAAGGTATTAGCTGAGTTAAATGGTACAGAAGTTCGTGATTTCGACACGATTGATAATGCGCCAGAGGAAAAAGAAAGAGGAATTACTATTAATACATCTCATGTTGAGTATGAAACTGAAAACAGACACTATGCTCACGTAGATTGTCCAGGGCATGCTGATTACGTTAAAAACATGGTAACAGGTGCTGCTCAAATGGATGGTGCTATTTTAGTTTGTGCTGCTACAGATGGTCCTATGCCTCAAACAAGAGAGCATATTCTTTTAGCAAGACAAGTTGGAGTGCCTTCATTGGTTGTATTTATGAATAAAGTAGATATGGTTGATGATGAGGAATTATTAGAATTAGTTGATATGGAGATTAGAGAATTATTGTCATTTTATGATTATGATGGTGATAATACTCCTGTAATTGCTGGATCTGCTTTAGGTGGATTGAATGGTGATGCAGAATGGACTCCTAAAATTGTAGAGTTAATGGCGGCTGTTGATTCTTGGATTCCTGAGCCAGTAAGGGATAATGAGAAGCCATTCTTGATGCCAATTGAGGATGTGTTTACTATTACAGGTAGGGGAACTGTTGCAACTGGTAGAATTGAAACAGGTGTTGCTAATACTGGAGATACTGTTGATATTATTGGTATGGGTGCAGAAAAATTATCTTCAACTGTTACCGGTGTTGAGATGTTTAGAAAAATATTAGATAGAGGTGAGGCTGGTGATAATGTTGGTATCTTATTAAGAGGTATTGAGAAAACAGATATTAAAAGAGGAATGGTAATTTGTAAGCCAGGATCTGTTA
>Ga0308013_10000861_pt1 | contig 15235 bp, 13 predicted proteins | sample Neamet181_FD_203131 | JGI IMG/M metagenome (GOLD analysis project Ga0308013, IMG submission 203131) | Marine microbial communities from water near the shore, Antarctic Ocean - #181 | ecosystem: Environmental > Aquatic > Marine > Unclassified | place: Southern Ocean | collected 2014-07-25
TCAGAAAAAGGACAAAGGCTAGTATTGGAAATAGTTTTGAGTCTTGGATTGAAATTCAATATCTCAAGAGGTTGGTTAAAGACTGGGTGTCTATTTCTTTTTTTTAGTTCCGTCCTCAATTATTTTAGAGACTAAAACAAAAAGCCCTCCATATGGAGGGCTTTTTGTTTTAAAATCTAGTTACAGAGTTTTTAACGAAGCATTATTTCTTTAAGAGCCAGCTACTCGATTGAATTTTATCTCCTAAGCCATCTAAAAGTTCTATTCCCATAGTCACGCAAACACTTTTTTCTGGAATGGTCTCATTATTTTGATCTCCGCCATTTGCAAAGGCTAAGCTGTAACCTTCACCGTGCTCCTTGGCTATTGCTGCTATTGTTTTACAAACCGTTCTATCTGTATCTACAGATAGTATAGCCTTGTCTACCGCTTTTATATTAGAGACAATAATCATACGCTCCTCTTCTAGCTGAAATTCAGCACTACCTTTTAAAGCTCGTTGATGGTCGTTGTTTACAATTACGAACAACTCATCGGTTAATGCCTTGGCAGTATTAAAGTATTCTAAATGCCCTTTATGTATCGGATTAAAATATCCAGAAACTATGATTGCTTTTTTCTTCATGGTGAAATACGCGTTTAGCGCTAATATAAGTAATGATAATGTAATGAAGAACGAACTATATAAGCATTCCGAAAAGTACAGTATTTTTAATTACAAACAGTCATCACTATCTCCTCAACAACCAAAGGATCTAACAAAGTACTCGTATCACCAAAATTAGTTCGCTCTCCGCTGGCAATTTTTCTAAGAATCCTTCGCATAATTTTACCCGATCTTGTTTTGGGAAGTCCATTTACAAACTGTATTTGTTCGGGACGTGCAATGGCTCCAATATGACTACAAATCTCAGCGATTATCTCATTCTTTATTTTTGGCGAACCATCTGTAGTATTAGCGAGTATAACAAAGGCATAAATAGCCTGTCCTTTTATTGAATGCGGAAAACCAACAACAGCAGATTCAACAACTAAAGTATGCGTATTTATAGCATCCTCAACCTCTGCCGTTCCTATTCTGTGTCCAGAAACATTGATTACATCATCTACCCGACCTGTAATTCTATACATTCCATTTTCATCCCTTTTACAGCCATCACCTGTGAAAAACTTCCCTGGATAAGCACTAAAATAAACTTCCTTACAACGCTTATGATCTCCATAAGTTGTGCGAATAATAGAAGGCCATGGAAATTTAATACACAGATTTCCCTCCACATTAGTTCCTTCAATTTCTTTTCCATCTGCATCGACTAAACAAGGCTGAATACCTGGTAAAGGAAGCGTTGCATAAGTTGGTTTGAGTGGTGTTAATCCAGCTAAAGGCGCAATCATAATCCCTCCTGTTTCTGTCTGCCACCAAGTATCCACAATAGGGCACTTTTCTTTTCCTATATGCTTGTGATACCATTGCCATGCTTCCTCGTTTATAGGCTCTCCAACGGTGCCTAAAACTTTTAATGAATCTAACTTATAGGGTTTCACAAAATCTAATCCGCAGGCTTCTAAAGCTCTAATAGCAGTTGGTGCGGTATAAAAAGTAGTCACTTTATGTTTGTCTATAATTTCCCAGAATCTCCCCGCATTAGGGAAAGTGGGAATTCCCTCGAACATTAAGGTAGTAGCTCCGGCTAATAATGGACCGTAAATTACATACGAATGACCGGTTATCCAGCCAACATCGGCAGTACACCAAAACACATCTGTATTTTCGTGCTGAAACACATTTCTGTACGAATACTCTGTATACACCATATATCCTGCAGTACTATGAACCACCCCTTTGGGTTTTCCGGTAGAACCTGAGGTGTACAGAATAAACAGTTCATCTTCTGCATCCATTACGGTAGCTTCACAAACAAAAGAGGCCTCCGTTATTAAATCGTGCCACCAAAGATCTCTTCCTGGCTTCATCTCTACTTTCGATCCCGTTCGCTTTAAAACAACTGCATTATTAATAGATGGGCATTTAACTAAGGCTTCATCCACAATAGACTTCAAATCGATTGTTTTAGCACCCCTGTACGAACCATCAGCAGTAATAATAAGGCTGCAATCGGAATCGTTAATTCTATCAGCTAATGCTTTCGCCGAAAAGCCAGCAAATACAACAGAATGAATAGCGCCAATTCGAGCACAGGCCAAAACAGCAATGCTTAGTTCGGGAACCATAGGCATATACAGACAAACACGATCGCCTTTTTTAATTCCTAAAGATTTTAAAACATTCGAAAACTGGGAAACTCTTTTGTGCAATTCTGCATAAGAGATATGAATGGCTTCTTCTGAAGAATTATTAGGCTCCCAAAGAATAGCCGTTTTATTGGCAAGGCTTTCTAAATGTCTATCTAAGCAGTTTTCTATTATATTCAATTTAGCCCCCTCAAACCACTTTATATTTGGTTTGTCAAAATTCCAATCTAGTACAGTATCCCATTTTTTTCTCCAAAAAAATGTATCTGCAATTTCTGCCCAAAATGCTTCAGGCTGTTCTACGCTTTTTTTATATACTTCTTGGTATTCTTTAAGGCTGGAAATTTTTTTCATTTCAATGTATTTACGCCACAATATACAGAAATTGCAGCCTGGTTGTAAAACAATTAATTTATTGAGGGAATTGATAAAAAAAACCCGACCAAATTTGGACGGGCTTTTATTATTCCTTTGTGTGGCAACTTAATCCTTATCTAATTTCTCGTAGATAGAATTATTCGATCTATACTCGGGTACTAATTTTTTTAATAAGCTTACAATCTCAATATTGTCAACTTGACTATTTGCAGTACAAATACCTTCAATTTTTTCTTTTACTTCGGCCTTATTAAATTCTGCAACCTTAGCAATCATAATTTTATCGTGATAGGTAGGCAAGGTATTCTCATCGTTTGCAAGTAGCTCTTCGTAGAGTTTTTCACCAGGCCTTAATCCCGAAATTTTAATATCTATATCATCCGGGAAATTTAAACCCGATAATTGAATCATCTTTATAGCTACCTCGTAAATCTTAATAGAATCGCCCATATCGAACACATAAATCTCGCCTCCCTTTCCCATTATACCAGCTTCTAAAACAAGTTGACAAGCTTCGGGAATAGTCATAAAATAACGCGTAATATCTTTGTGTGTAACCGTTAATGGTCCTCCAGCTTCTATTTGCTTTTTAAATAGAGGAATTACCGATCCATTTGACCCTAATACATTCCCAAAACGGGTAGTTATAAACTTTGTTTTTCCCGTATTAACAAGACTTGAAATATACATTTCTGCAGCTCTTTTAGTAGCGCCCATTACATTGGTTGGATTTACTGCCTTATCGGTAGAAACCATTACAAACTTATCTACATCGTGACTTATGGCTAAATCAGCTAAGCGTTTAGTCCCACAGACATTTACTCTAATTGCTTCGTACGGATTACCCTCCATTAGGGGAACGTGCTTATATGCCGCTGCGTGAAAAACAATTTGAGGCTTGTAAAACTCAAATAACTGCTGCATCCTTTTGGTATCGCGCACATCTGCAATCTCCGCAACAAAATTACTTATTTTAAGGTTTACAAATTCTTGTTCCAAATCGTATAAAGGCGACTCTGCTTGGTCAATTAACACCAACTGTTTTACATTACAAGTCCCTACCTGTCTAGTTATTTCAGAACCTATTGAGCCTGCTGCTCCTGTAATAAATACAACCCGACCAAACAACTCTCTTTTTATAGCCGGATTCTTCAACTCTATAGGAGCACGGTCTAATAAATCTTCAATTTTAACTTGCTGTATCTGTCCGGCATTTAACTCTCCATCAATCCATTTATCGACCGCAGGTACAATCTTCACTTTTACATTATGCGCTATTAAATCATCTGTAATTTGCATTAAACGAGAAGGCTTAATGTTTTGTATAGACACAATCACCTCTTTTAGTCTGTTTTTAAGAATAAACTCCCTATTGAGGACAGTTGAATTGTAGACCATAACCCCATCAATCCTCTTTCCAACCTTAGAAAGGTTATCGTCAATAAAACCGACTACATTAAAACCTTGTTTGGTGTCTTTTACCAATGCCGAATGCGTAATAAAACCAGAATCTCCTGCTCCATAAATTAGTACATTTGTCTGAATTTTGAATTCTAATACCGCCCTTGAGTACAGTATTTTAAACACAAAACGACTGGCAATTAATACGACTACATTTAATAAATAATGGACAACTATAATAGATAGAGGTATTGTGAAGTCTGAGTAAATATGCAATACCCTATTTACTAAAACCAAAACTACCAATAAGCCTGCGAGTACTGAAACCGCATACATAACATTTAAGGCGTCTCTTACACCTGTATGTCTTACAACTCCCTTATAAGAGCCTACGAGTAAAAAACTAACAAGAGCTAATATTAAAACTAATGGTTGTTGGTATAAGAAATCTTGTGTAGTAAAGTTAAACGTAAAGTTAAAACGTATAAAATAAGCCAACACAAAAGTCTGAAGCACTAAAAGGCAATCTATTGCTAACACCAACCAACGAGAGGCATATTGATTGACCGTTCTTAAGAGTTGTTTTTTAAACATTGCATATTTTATTTATGACCTCTATAACTCTGTCCAAATCATCCTTCGACAAATTTGAACCACTTGGCAAGCACAATCCTTTTTCAAATAATTCTTCTGAAACTTCATTTGTATACGCCGGGTAATTTTCAAAAACAGGCTGTTGATGCATGGGTTTCCATAATGGTCTTGCCTCAATATTCTCTTCGGCTAACGCCAACCGAATAGACTCTCGCTGCTCAAAAGACTTTGTTAAAACACAAGTTAACCAACGATTGGAAAAATAGCCTTTTGGTTCTTTTAAAAACTGAATAGAATCTGACTTTATATGTTCGAGATAATACGCATGGTTAGAACGTCTAGCAGCTACATGAGAATCTAAAACTTCCATTTGACCTCGACCAATACCCGCCACAATATTACTCATACGGTAATTGTACCCTATTTCGCTATGCAGATAATGAGGTGCGTCATCTTTTGCTTGTGTGGCTAAAAAAGTAGCTCTTGTACAATACGCAGGGTTATTAGAAACCAAGGCTCCACCACCAGAAGTGGTTATAATTTTATTTCCATTAAAAGAATAAACTCCTAATTCGCCAAAAGTACCCATAGACTTCCCTTTATATGTAGCCCCAATAGCTTCAGCAGCATCTTCTATAATTGGAATTCCATATTTAGTAGAAATGGTAATAATTTCATCCATTTTCGAAGGCATCCCATACAGGTGTACTAATAATAGTGCCTTAGGGGTTTTTCCTTTGCTAATTCTATCTTTTATAGCTCCTTCTAGTAGTGTTGGACACATATTCCATGTGTCTAATTCAGAATCTACAAATATTGGTACAGCACCCTGATAACCGATAGGATTGGCGGTAGCAGAAAAAGTAAAAGAGGAACAAAGTACTTCATCTCCAGTTTTAATCCCTAATAAAATTAAGGCTAAGTGAATTGCTGAGGTTCCAGAGTTTAGTACTGATGCAGCAGATGCTCCTGTGTATTTTACAATATCTTGCTCAAATCCATTTACATTAGGACCTAAAGGAGCTACCCAATTGGTATCGTATGCTTCTTGAACATATTTCATTTCTGTGCCGCCCATATGCGGAGAGGATAGCCAAATTTTCGGATTCATATCTTAGTAAGTAGTTCTAAAAACAGTATTTATAATAATTTTAATATCACCAAAAAAACTCCTATTATAGTAATATTCTAGGTTAATTTTAACTTTATCTGGAAAAATCACTTCATCATTATATTTTTTTGGATTTTCAACCTTCACTAATAGTTCTTCCTCATTGGAGTATTTTAAAGAGGCTGGACCAGTAATTCCAGGTCTTAATTCAAGTATTAGTCGTGATTGTCCAATTAGTTTATCTGCATAACCAGGCACATCTGGTCGAGGACCTACTAAGCTCATCTCTCCTTTCAATATATTCCACAACGCAGGTAATTCGTCAATTTTATACTTTCTCAAAATAGCGCCTAACTGAGTAATTCTCTTTTCACCTGATACGGAAACTGAGTCTCCTCCGTGATTTATATTCATTGACCTAAACTTATAAATAGAAAACAGTTTTCCATGTTGTCCTACTCTTTTTTGAATAAAAAAAACTCCACCTCCAGGCGTTTTATATTTAATTAAAAAAGAAACAACAATAAATATTGGCCATAAAAAAAGAAGACCAAAAAAAGCTAAAATTTTATCAAAAACTATTTTCAACTTCATTTGAATGATTGTGATTAATTTAACGATTGATTATTAAAGGAAACTACTAAGGTTTTCATCAATTGAATCTCAGTATTCTGATCTAGATTTTTACATCTAGATAAATTAGGTGCTTTAGGCTAACCAATATCATCAAAAGAAATCTTATTAAATCTTCTAATAGAAGAATATCTTGGGATTACATGAAAGTAGACATTCTTATCAACCATCATTAAAGATAAATAATTGATTTTTTCAAATTTAAATAAATTTCCTAAATTGAATTCAACATCGATGACTACCTCCCTTAATTCAAAAAAACCTCTTGAACAAACATCAGAAAGAGATTCAATATTATCTTTATAAGCAATAATTAAGGATCCAAAAGTAACTTGATCAACCCTTAATAGAACTACCCAATATTTATACTCATTTATTTTTGTTTAGGATAACCAAATTTTAGAATTGTATCATTCATTATCTGTTAATTCATATAGTTTATAATCTTTGTTGAGATCAACAAAAGATGAATGGCTTGGATATAAGCTTTTCGTTTTTTCATCGGGCATTTCCATAAACTTATCACCATATCTTAAAGCTAAATATTTCTCAACCTCCTCAGGGACTGGCAATAATGTATTCGAAAAATTAACATACCTTGGATTTCCTAAATATCTAGTTGGAAATGAAGTGTTTTTGAATTTAGCACGACCAAAAAGATGACCAACATACTCTGTCTCAGAAACATTCAATCTCCTAATAAAATTAATTAGCATTTTCTTTACCTTATCTGTAACAATAATCTTAAAAACAAACATTCCAATTTTTTTAACAATACTAGACGTTAGATATCCTCTTACTGCTATAGTTTGTGCCGTAATTATTCTAGCAAAAAGATACTGAAAGTATCTATAGAATTTAACCTTAGAAACATTGTTTAAACACATAATATCAATATAAAAACCTTTATGCATTTTTCTATTTTTAGTGTCTTCCTCTATAAAAGTTGTACCATTCATTCGTAATTTTGAAAAGAATAATGGCCATTCATTTGTATTTTCTTTCTGTAGAAAATAGGTGTCCTTATCTAAATTAGCCTCACAAGCATTAAAAAATTTAATGTAATTTTTATACGTCATAAAAACATCAATATCATCATCCCAAGGGATAAATCCTTCATGCCTCATTGCTCCCAAAGCGGAACCACCCATTAAATAATAGGTAATATCATTTTTCTTACAAAAACCATCAAAATACACAGCTATTTCCAATAGCTTATTTTGTATTTCAACTGTAGTAACTTCATTCATATCTTCTTTGCTAAAAAATAAAATTTACCAATAAATTTATGTAAAAGAGGGATCTTTGTTAATTTTTGAACTAAAAATCGCAATAAAAAAAAAGAAGATTTAATAAAAAAAACAACAATACCATATTTTCTCCACCTATGGGGGTGAGCACTTATAATAAACGATTTTTCATTTTTAGAAATAAGCTTTATTAACTCATCTAAATTTTTAATTTTCTCGTCCTTGAGAAGTGATTTCCTGTCATTATTAGAAATATCAGCAATAATTTTCCAACCATATCCAGCATCAGAAACATAACTAAAATTATTTGCCCCAAATTTTTCTGGATTAATGACTATATCTGATATTTTGGGATAAATATTTTTAATTTCTTCACACCTGAAAAAATCTTTGTTCGAGCTCCACCCATTTCTTACCATTACAGGGTTTCCATGCGGACAGACTGTTTTTACGTCAAACCCATATTTTGCAAATTTTAAAAGAGTGGAATTAAATTCTAATATTGCTAATTTCCAATCACCTTTATTTGAATCTAAAACATCATAATGATACGTGACCTCATGTCCTAAATCTTTAATTTCTTTCAACATCAATAAATTGTCGCTTGAATTTAATAGATATGATTGAACATAATATGTGGTTTGAATATTAAACTGATGTTCTATATTGGCAATCGCTAAAGCTTTTTGAACACTGGTTTCGACATCATGCTTTATGATAACAAAATTTCTATTCTCTGAAGAAATAGACAATGCTTCAAGAGCAGTACACGTTTTTATTCCTAATTCGTTTAATTCGAAACAAAACTTCTCCCAGTTTTTATAAATAAACATAATTAACTGTTTTTTATCTTATTTAAAACCTCTTTCAGTAAGGTTGAAGATACCTCTTTTGTGTAAGCAAAATATATTACTTCAGAACCTTTGGAATTCAATTCTTTTTCGATTTTCATCCAAAAATCACTGCCCCTCCAATCATCTCCAACAAACATAGCATCAAAGTGATATATATCATGAGCTAACATCTTGTCTCTATGGTTTTGAGCTACTACTTGGTCCACATATTTGATAGCCTCTACAATAGCTACTCTTTCTTCAAAAGGGATTACTGGAACTTTATTTTTATATTTTTGCACTAACTCATCTGTACTAACCGCAACAATTAGAAAATCACAATGTTCTTTTGCTTTTTTCAATATATTTAGATGCCCTATATGGAATAAATCATAAACTCCTGCTGTATATCCAATTTTAAATTTTCTTTTCATAACTACTGTTTCCTAAATAATTTAACAAAAATAACTCTTCTTAGATTGTTTGGCACTAAAACTTGGACAACTAACCTAACAAAGGTGTTTATTATAAATCTAGACAAATTTATTAAATCATTATCATACATAAATTTCTGCAACTTAGCTTCGCTTTTAAAATAGCGCCAGCCTCCTCTTCGTTTATACATATTATTATTAACTCTTACTTTAACCAAGCTTTCTTCTACATTTTTAAAAGAGAGTTTTGCCAAAATCATTCTAACCCATAAATAATAATCTTCATTACTATACCAATCAAGATACCCTCCCACAGATAGCACATCTTTCTTTCTAAACATAACCGTTACCTGGTTCATAGGGCACCTGTATTTCATAAAATCTAATATATCATTATTCAATAGTGGAACAATTCTACTTCCAATAATTTCATTCACATTATCCTCAAATTCTTCTATTTGCGCACCTACGACACTAATTTCTGGGTCACTTAACAAAATTTTCATTTGAATTTCAAACCTATTCGATACACTAATATCATCGCTATCCATTAATGCGACAATATCATGATTGCAATTATCTAGACCTATTCTTCTTGCATAAGCATGTCCTTTATTTTCTTTTAATCTAACAACTCTAAAGTTATCTTTTACTTTAATAAACTTATGGATAATTACATTTATTTCATTTGATATTGGTCCATCTATAACTAAAACAACCTCTGAAGGAATTAAGGATTGATTATAAACACTTTCTACAGCAGTAACAAAATGATTCGGATTATCATTTGCATACACAGACATAGAAACTGAAAAATTATTTAACTCGACTTTAATCATTAGATTTTTTATTTAATTTAACTAAACCTTCTTGGGTATTAAAAATTGAACTTATAAAACTTTCAATTGTAAAGCATTTTACTTTTTGCAAGGCCTTACTTCTTAATTTTATCATTATTTTTGGATTAGTAATTAGATGTTTTATTTTTTTGTAAAAATCGACTCCATCATTAAAATTAGCATACATTATGTCTTCATTATCAGTGAAAATTGATGGCAAGGAGCCAACTGGTGTACTGACAACATTTGTTCCGTTAGCCATAGCCTCTAAGATAACCCTAGGCGAGCCTTCTGACAGACTAGCAAAACAAAACACATCATGACTCCTTAATAATGCATTAATTCTATTCCTGTCATCTATAAAGCCATAAAAAAAAACCTGATTTTCAATTCCAAAATTCTGGACAATATTCTTTAATTCATTTTCAAATTCACCATTTCCAACTATGCTTAAAATTGAATTTGGAAAATCTTGTAATAGCATCTTAAATGCATTTATAATGGTTTCAACCCCTTTAGCAGTTCTTAAATACCCTACATATATCAGTTTTGGGGCAGGATTTTGTTTCTTCATACTATTTACAACAAAATCGTCATTTCGCAAAGTAGATGAAATTAGCGGTGTTGCATCAATTCCTTTAATTTTTAACTTTTTGGAGATATGTGTTCCATTTGCAAAAACTTTTGCTCCTTTGCATGCCCATTCAAAAAGCTTGTTTTCAGTCCAAAATAATGTAATTAATGTTATTTTTTTGAGTTTAGAAAAATTTGGATTATTATTAGCTGCATCAATCGGGTCTCCAACATAATGTATAATTCTATCTTTTTTATCAAAAAATACTTTTTGAAGCCATCCAAAAGGAGCTGGATATCTTGAATACACAACATCACAATCCTTTAACTTTAAATATCCCCATATATAATGAAAAAATGTTCTTACTGCACTAATGTAGTTTGAATAAAAGGGGATTTCTATAAATTTCACATTATTGAATTCAACTTTTACAAGATCACCAACATCATAAACTTTACCAACAGGAATTATTAAATTCACTTCTTTGTAATATTTAACTATTTCATTAAGGTAAACCCAATGCATATATGGCAAATAGTACTCTCCGTTACATTTATATGCTGTCCAAGTATGTATTAATATTTTTTTCACTTAAATTATTTTTTTCTCCATACTAATAATTGCTAAGAAATACCACATTACTAAGTAAGTTAGAACTCCGCCAGTTTTGGACATCAAAAACAATAAAAAAACAAATATAATTAAAAATAGAGGCTTCTTATTAAATCTAAATATTGCTAGCTGAATCTTTAAAATTTTAAACAAAAACACTGAATAACTCATAGCAGCAAAAAAACCGCCTGTAACTAATAAATACAAAAAAACATTATGAGTATCAATGATCTTATTTAATCTTATTACAATTTCACTTCTATAGCCTGCCTCGCCTACTCCGAGAGGGTTGTTTAAAAATATATCCCATGCAGCTAACCATATTTCATTTCTCCCTGTTAATAAACTATTTGACTTGAACCTTTCATACAAACCAGTGTCTATAAATAAAGGAAATAAGTACACTAAAGCTACTCCAATTACAAATAAAACTATTATTTTTTTAAATACAGTTATATTTGAAAATATGAATAATAAAACAATACTAGCCAAAAGTATTAAAACAGAACCTTTTGAAGCTGTATCAATCATCATTAGAATACAAAATGGCAGCGGTATTAAAAAAACATACTTATACATCTTCCTTTTAAAGAAAGTCTCTTCTTTAAAAAACCAGAATAGCAGGATAACCCCTAGACCTATTCTTGTACTTAACGAATTAGGGTTTTCGCCAAAAAATATTAATCTATTATTTCTAAATTCAAGTTCCCCTGCTACAAGATTTGAATTATACAACATAACTAGAAACATCACACCAATCGCATAAAACAACAGAGAGTAATGCACCGATTTTGGATAAATAATAAAAAATGAGCGCAAAAAAAGAAAAAGAAATATAGTTGCAATGAATTTATAATTTATTGACACACCCTCAACATAAACACTGTCATTGACAATGGTATTTACCAGAAGTAATATTAAAACAATTATTAAAGGGTATATGAAATGAAAGTTTGCTATTATATTATTTATAATTCGTCTATTAAACAAAGACACAATAACAAATAACATCAGTGTTATGTAAACAAGATAATCTGAAATAAGAGATGTCAAAGATCCGATTGACAACAAAAAAGATAATATATAAACCACGTATTTAACCAAAGACCAAATTATTTTTTTATCACGTTAAAAACATTAATCAATTGAAACAACTTCACATCAATCAGACTTGCCATATAAATACCACAGCTAAGAAAAGATAGACTTGTAGCAATAGAAGCCCCAATCAATCCTATTTTTGGTATTAAAATCACATTCAACATGACATTAACTAAAATTCCGATTACTAAAGCAACATACATTGGTTTCCAATTATTTTTGGAAGTCAAATATCTACCTAAAATTTTAAATAATACCATTCCTTGATTTCCAATTAACAAAATAATTATTGGTGTAAATATGATTGCATAACTACTTTCATATAACAATGCAATTAAATATTCTCCTATAAAATAAAATAAAATAACCCCAAAAATATTCAATGCAAAGATTAAATTAATATAATATATCATTTCATTGATAATCTGTTTTTCTTCATAATCTTTTCCTATTTTCAAAAACCTAGGATACAATAGATTTCCAGCAGAATCAGGAAGTACCCAAGCAAGCTTAGATATACCGCTTGCAATAAAAAAATAGGCTACATCTGTTATTTCACCAAAGAAAGACAAACAATAAATTGTTGAAGCATATAGCGACAAGGAGAGTACTTTGTTTATAATACTTTTAAACCCAAATAAAAAGTAACTAAAATTTTTAAACACATTTCTATTAAATATAATTCCAGAAACTGAAAAATACTTTATAGCGACAATAATTAATACACAAACCGAAATAACAGCGTACAAATTTAAAATTTCAAAAATTTCAAATTTAAAATCACAAAAATAAAAAAAAGTAAAAACCATTAATATTAAAACTGGCTTGATAATTCCTATAAAATTAAACCAAAAATATTCTTCATGGAAATGAAAATAAGAACGAAACACACTTGTTATAGAAAATGATATTATACTTATAAATAATGGTAAATAATATTTCACGTCTAATTTAAAAATAAAAATTATAGTAAAACACATCATAAAAACAACTGTATATATCAAGAAATTTTTACCCATATTTTCCTCGTATTTCTCACCCAATTTCGCATAATACAAGATTGAAGTATCTAGTCCTAATACAAAAAACATCCCTAGATACCCAATATCAGTTAACCATTTTGCAAAAATACCAAAACTTGTAGGAGGTAATATATGAGTCATGAGCATTTGAAAGACGAAAATTGAAATTGTTCCAATTAAAGTGAAAAAAATAATGTTAACCAAATTCTTCGACATTTTAAAGTGGTTTATTTTTACAACTCATTTTTACAACTTAATTGATTTTAAGATAAAATACTCACTTTTCTCGTATAGTAAATCACTTGAAGTATTATACATTAATATCCTTCTCATGTCCTTGATACTTTATTTAATTCACACGACTTAACATTACAAACAACCTATAAGCATATAATACTCACACATATTATTCGAGTAATACATTACTTTTATCTTCTTCATATGTTTACCCAATACCAACTAACCGCTTCTTTAAGCCCCTTTTGAATAGCATGACTAGGCTTATATCCCAACATTTCTCTAGCCTTCTCAATAGACGCTAAAGAATGAGGTATATCTCCTATACGATTAGGTCCGTGTTTAATTTCTATATCCGCAATTTTAGGGTCGTATTCAGCTAAGTATTCTTTTAAATAATTAAGTAATTCAACTAAGGTAGTTCTATCCCCTACCGCAGTATTATATATCTGATTTAGGGCCTCTTTATTCTGAGTGGTAATAGCCAATACATTCATTTGAATCACATTATCTATATAAGTAAAGTCACGAGAATAAGAGCCATCTCCATTTATAACTGGAGATTCATGTTTCATCAATTGTTTTACAAATAAGGGAATTACAGCTGCGTAAGCTCCATTAGGATCTTGTTTTCTTCCGTACACATTAAAGTAACGTAAGCCAACAGTATCTAAATTATAAGTCCGCTTGAAATTATCTGCATATAACTCATTTACATATTTGGTAATTGCGTATGGAGATAGCGGTTTCCCAATAACGTCTTCCACTTTTGGTAAATTTATCGAATCACCATAAGTGGATGAACTAGCAGCATACACAGAGCGTTGTACCTTATTGTCTCTGGCAGCCACCAACATGTTTAAAAAGCCACCTACATTTACATCATTAGATGTAATGGGGTCTTCTATAGATCTTGGTACAGAGCCCAAAGCTGCTTGGTGTAAAATAAAGTCCACTCCTTTAGATGCTTTTAAACAATCCTCTAGGTTTCTAATATCTCCTTTAATGAGGGAGAAATTATCCTTTACTAAAAGATGCTCAATATTATATAGGTGTCCTGTTGCAAAATTATCTAAACACCGTACCTCTGCTTCACATTTCACAAGATACTCACAAAGGTTAGAACCAATAAAGCCTGCTCCACCCGTAACGAGTATTTTTTTATTTTTGAGTAATTTATTTATTTCCATAAACTTAAAGTTTAGCATCTACACCTTCTGTTAATATTCCTTTTACATCGTAGGTTAAAGAGTTCGGTTTTTTTAAACTTTTTAAGTCTAAGGTAAGAAACTGTTTATGTGCAACGGCTAATATAATAGTGTCGTATTTTTCGTTAGTTATAGAAGTTTTAAGTGCTACGCCGAATTCTTGTTTCACTTCTTCAGCATTTGCCCATGGATCGTATAAATCGATATCCATATGGTAAGCTTTCAATTCATTATAAACATCAATTGCTTTGGTATTACGAATATCAGGGCAGTTTTCTTTAAAGGTAATCCCCAACAAGAGCGTTTTAGCTCCTTTAACAGGGATTTCTTTAGCCACCATTAACTTAACCACCTCAGAAGCAATGTAAGCCCCCATAGAATCATTCATTCTTCTACCAGAAAGGATGATCTCTGGGTGATAACCAACTTCTTGTGCTTTTTGCGCCAAATAATAGGGGTCTACACCAATACAGTGTCCACCAACTAAACCAGGCTTAAAGGGTAAGAAATTCCACTTACTAGAGGCTGCTGCCAATACATCGTGTGTATCGATATTAAGTTTATTAAATATTTTAGCCAGCTCGTTCACAAAAGCAATGTTTATATCGCGCTGTGAGTTTTCAATTACTTTTGCCGCTTCTGCAACCTTTATACTTGTTGCTTTAAAGGTTCCCGCAGTAATTATAGAGTTATATAAATCGTCTACTACTTGTGCAATTTCTTCTGTGGATCCAGAGGTTACTTTTTTAATTTTA
>Ga0308013_10000867_pt1 | contig 15177 bp, 9 predicted proteins | sample Neamet181_FD_203131 | JGI IMG/M metagenome (GOLD analysis project Ga0308013, IMG submission 203131) | Marine microbial communities from water near the shore, Antarctic Ocean - #181 | ecosystem: Environmental > Aquatic > Marine > Unclassified | place: Southern Ocean | collected 2014-07-25
AAACATCCACTAGTCGACGTAATGATCCAGATAGACGAGGCAAAATCCCTTGTCTATAACGCAGCCTGCGCGATCGATCACGAACCGCAACGCGCAGAAGGCTGGGTTGGCAGCCATTGCGTTGGGAAAAACTAGCTTAATCAGCTAATATAAGCCTCGTCCACTTAGTAACCGACCGACAAGTCCCGGACAAGTCTCCACCAACTCAATATTTCTAGCGCTATAATCCTGAGAATAAATTAACCACGAGAGGCTCGGATATGAATAGAGTTTCAAAAATGACGACTTTAGCTAGCGGTCTGCTCGCTGCAGCACTCTGTGTATCTAGCTTTGGACAAACCGCTGATCGAACGACAAGGTATCTTCTCGAGACGGCCGCGCCACTTCGTGTGCTCCAAGACAAAGATCCACCTAATGTTTTATTCATTATCGTGGATGACTTGAACACTGCCTTGGGTTCTTATATTGGCTCGGGGGCGAGGCCGCACTACGCCACGGCGAGCACACCAAACCTGGATCGGTTGGCAGCGCAGGGTATCCGTTTCGAGAACGCCTTTGTGCAAAATCCCCTGTGCAATCCTTCCCGCGCCTCTCTATTGAGCGGGCTTAGACCCAACACGGTCGATGTGCATACCACTGGAACTTGGCCGCGTCACAAGGTTGGTGACGAACTGCGAATGCTGCCCGAACACTTCCATGACCATGGTTATTTTACAGGCAGGGTCGGTAAGGTTGGTCACAACTCCTTTGAACGAGCGGTAAGTTGGGATGAATCGAAGTTTGCTCTATCGCGAGATCCGGCACAACTCTTTCATACTCCAGGTTACCTGCCGGGCGACGATCTCTCCCAGGTGCGGGACAACACCTGGAAAGAGGGTTCGAAAAATGGCATGTCGCGTCAGGATATTTTCGCTGGAAGTAGTCGAACACTGAGCCTGCCACTGACCTGGCGTGCCACCAGCGAATCGCCGCCAATGACACCTGATGGAACCACGGCGACAAGAATTATCCAGCTTATGGCAGAGAACCGCGACAAGCCCTTCTTCCTGGCTGCGGGACTGCATAAGCCGCATCAGCCCTGGGTCGGACCAGTGGAGTTTTTCGATCAGCACCCTGTGGAAAACATTGTGCTGCCCCCAATCCCTGCAAGTGACAGAAGTGATTATCCCGCACCTTCGACGCTGGTGTTAGAGGATGATGCCGCTCACTCAGAGCTTCAGAAAAAGCAGGCAATCGCTGCCTACCATGCCATGGTGACAATGGCAGATCACCATGTTGGCCGAATGCTCAAAGGCTTAGAGGACCTTGGCCTCGCGGATTCCACAATAGTGGTGTTTACCAGCGATCACGGCTTTCAATTAAATGAACATGGCGGGCTCTGGCGTAAGCAATTTCAGTTCGATGAATCAATACGCGTGCCCTTGATCGTGCGTCTGCCCGATGGCAGAGGTGCAGGGTCAGTTTCTGACGGCATCGTAGAGCTGGTCGATCTCTATCCGACCCTGATCGATCTGACATCCTTGCCTAATCCAGCGCACGATCTGGAAGGCTCAAGTTTTGAGCCTTTGCTTGATGACCCAGGCAGCCCTTGGAAGTCTGCGGCATTCTCCCAATCCAGACGCATGGTGGGATCTGGCTCAACCAATTCTCCTTTGATAAATGACGAAGGCTATGACGGCCAGACTATTAGAACGGCCAGGTATCGATACACTCAATGGATGCCACTGGATGGCGAGCGTGACATTCAGGTGGAGCTGTATGATCTTGAGCAGGACCCGATGGAATATGACAATCTCAAGGACGACCCGTCTCACGCTGGTCTCCTCGCTGAACTCTCTGAGAGACTCGCCACTGGCTGGCAGGGAGAACTACCTCCCAGCTCCGGCAATTGAACTTCAGCACTCATGGTGAGCGCGCTGGAAATAGGAACTTAGAATGCAAAAAATAAATTCGAGTTACCTTTCCCTTGGGCTATTTTTACTGTCCCAATCTGCGCTTGCGCAGCCCGCGATTGATACGCATTCCTCCAACTCCTGTTTAATCGGGCAAGTTAATCAGACATGGGTAGAGGGTGCCAAATTTATTATGGGTGACGACTCTACTTATAGAGAAGAAGGCCCGGCTCACGCAGTTTCCGTAACTGGATTCTGGATGGATGCTCACGAAGTGACTAATGCACAATTTGCCAAATTTATTGAAGAAACGGGCTATATCACTGTTGCCGAACAAAGCCCTAATCCGGCCGACTGGCCAGCCGACGTGCCCGCAGAGTATCTTCAGCCCGGTTCTGTGTTGTTCGTTCCTCCTCTTGCAGGACAGCCCGCAGACAATTGGTGGTCTTGGGTGGCGGGAACTAACTGGCGCCATCCGGACGGCCCAGATAGCAATATCACGGGCAGAGACAAGTATCCGGTTATTCATATCTCCTTCGAAGACGCCGGAGCCTACGCGAAGTGGGCGGGACGATCGTTGCCAACCGAGGCACAATTTGAGCTGGCGGCGCGCAACAAAAAAGACAGCAGATATGCCTGGGATGGCAATGAGCTTGCCCCCGATGGCCACCATCATGCCAATACCTGGCAGGGCTCATTCCCTGCGGAACACGCATCAGAAGACGGTCATGTTGGCCTGGCGCCGGTTGGTTGTTTTGGGTCAAACGATTACGGCATTTATGATCTTATCGGGAATGTCTGGGAGTGGACTTCCAATTGGTACTACCCCGAACACGACCCTACTGACTCTTTGAATCCAGAGGGTCCTTCCCAGCAGGAAAGCGTGAGCGGCAATCACGGTAGTGCCGTAGCTCGAGTGATTAAGGGAGGCTCCTATTTATGCGCCGAGAACTATTGTCTTCGATTCAGGCCTGCAGCCCGAGAGGCTCAAGATAGCGGACTGGGCACCAGTCATATTGGCTTTAGGACAGTGCTAAATCCTGAATAGAAATTTTTTGATAGACGGAAGAGGCCAAAAGGGGAAGAGCGAAAGATCAGCCGGGTTGTAATTCCCAAAGAAGTATTGATCTAGAGGATTGTAATTCCGGCAGCAACCGGAAGCCTGAAATTCTTTCGGTATGGACCTGATAATTTCATCTTTTGGGCAAGGTTCTTTAGGGCTTGATTCATTCCGGAACTCACTTCCCATTGAGCATCGGTCAAAACAGTGTAAACACAATCCTGCATGTTCTGTATGTCTTCACTCGCCGAAAAAATTATCAACCGTAAATTGCTATAACACCTCAAATAATTGCTCAAAACCATAGACGAACTCATGTCGGAATTCTGCTTTGCAGCCCCTTCCCAAACAGTAACTATTTTTGCGGTATCCCTCAGCATGCGGAATTCCAAAAGCGTCACATCGTGCGTACTATCTATGCTCTCCTCGAAACCCTGAAACCCATTCATTAATGCCTGATCTCCATAATAATGGTCAAAAGTGCCATTCTCACATCTGCCCTCTGTTGAGCAAATAAGCGCATCTCCCGTATCCACAGGATCGAATTCCCCTGACAAGCCGTAGGCCGAATTACTTTCCATCACAACCGCCATGTCAGTAACAACTCGCGAAAGAGTCGCCATATCGACATACAGTTTATTAAGAAACCCAAAAAGCGCTGCTACACACACCGTAGTCAAAGCGGGCCTCCAATAATGTTTAGCTTTGTGTAGCATATTCGCATACACATCGGCGCTTTCTTGAGTTGAAGTAATCTCGATGGGTTCAGCACTATCGCTATGCAGCTGCACACTTTTTCCTGTAGGGGGTGCCGCGGGTAGAAAGTCTGAAAACGGCCTATCGAAAATCGAGGCAAGTGCCTTTGCCGTCTCCAAAGACGGCGCTCCCTGACCATGTTCTAATCTCTGAATGGTCTTGACACTTAAGCCAGATAGCGCGGCCAGCTCAGTTTGCGACCAGCCTTTTTGATTTCGGAGAGTTTTGACGCATTCTCGACTCATTGGGGCCTCATCTGTATAGATTGAAGTTGGTTGGTCAAAAGATAGCAGAAGTTCCATAGCAAGCTCAATAGGATAGTGAGCTGATTGCTGACAGACAAGTCCCGGACTTGTCTCTATAGAGCTGCTAAAATAAGAGGAAAATTGTTTGCAAGCATGATCTTGATAAGATTCCGGAACATCTGTTCTGGCAGAATACAAAACGTAGAAATATGAAATTTTCTAAAAAAAGAAAAGAATCCTATGCCTAAACTCAAAATCATATTACCTCTCCTGGCAAGCCTTTCAGCACTCAGTGCATGCTCCGACGATTCACCCATCGCTTCGGACAACTCCGTGGTAGCAGATCTGCCTACAAAGACCGAACCCGGAGTCAATACAACATCATCACCCTCCGTAGACTTCAACACGGACAGAAATGCCTATTTTGGCGATTTGCACGTACACACCATGTACTCATTCGACGCCTTCATGTTCGGCACCACCTCCTCGCCTGATGAAGCCTACGAATTCGCCAAGGGTGGCACCATTGTTCACCCGGCTGGATTCGACATGAAGCTGCAGGTGCCTCTGGACTTTTACGGCGTAACTGACCACGCCTACTATTTGGGTGTCTTAAGGCAATTGGCAAACCCGGATAGCGAGATCTCGAAACACCCGATTGCTTCGGGCATGTCCACGCTTGGCGGCGTTCTAGAGCGGCGTCAGAAGAATAGAGAGGTCAATCAATTTATGCGTTCCGAGAATGGACACGAGATTAACGACTCTGGTATCCAAAAATCTGCATGGGATGATATTGTTGCCGCCGCAAATCGCCATAACGACCCAGGGAACTTCACATCCTTTATCGCCTATGAATACACCGCAAGCGCTCCCGACGCGGCGCGTCTGCATAGAAATGTCATTTTCAAAGGAGATGAAGCACCAGAACTCCCATTCTCACAACTCGATTCGAGTAATCCAGAAGATCTCTGGCAGTGGATGGATGACAATCGGGCGGCTGGTTTCGAGAGTCTGGCCATTCCTCATAACTCTAATGGGTCCAACGGCAAGATGTTTACGCTGACGGATAATTCTGGGAGACCGCTGGACGATGCCTATGCCAATCAGCGCATTCGCAACGAGCCCTTGGTAGAGATTACGCAGATCAAAGGGTCTTCTGATACCCACCCTGCATTGTCACCTTTTGATGAATGGGCGGAATTCGAAATCTTTCCGTACCGCATCGCAACCTATCTAGATAGCGACCCGAATGGCAGCTACGTTCGGCAGGCTTTGCTCAACGGCATACAGATGCAAGCGGGCCAGGGATTTAATCCGTACAAGTTTGGTGTCATCGGGTCGAGTGACACGCACAACGGGACCCATGCCGGTGAAGAGTATGATCACTGGGGCGGGTCCAGCCTTTTTGACGCCGATGGCGAACTGCGTGGATCTGTTCCACTACCCGAACCCACAGCCGATGACGATTTATATGCGCAGACATACTACGATAAATGGGGTGCTGCAGGACTAGCAGGAGTATGGGCAGAGGAGAACACACGGGGTAGCATATATGATGCCTTTCGCAGGAAAGAGACGTTCGGCACCTCTGGCACACGCATGAAGGTGCGTTTCTTTGCAGGCTATGATTTGCCTAACCCCGACGACCCGGATGTTATAACTAAATCCTATGCAGATGGAGTGCCGATGGGAGGCGACCTCATTGGCGAAGCTGGCAACTCACCAAGCTTCTTTACTTGGGTGGCCAAAGATCCTAACAGCGCTCCTCTGGATCGTGTGCAGATCATCAAGGGTTGGATAGAGAATGGAGAAACTGTTGAAGAGGTGTATGACGTAGCCTGCTCTAGTGGCGATGTTGATCCAGCAAGCCATCGCTGCTCTGATAATGGTGCTCGTGTCGATATCACCGACTGCAGCTTCAGCGCTGGTGTTGGCGCGGCCGAGCTGAGAGCTGGCTGGCAAGACCCAAACTTTAACCCTGACCAACATGCGTTCTATTACGTGCGTGGTCTGGAGAACCCAACATGCCGTTGGTCTACCTGGGATGCGATTCGTGCCGGTGTCCAACCCAACCCTGAATTGCACCCTACTCTTCAGGAGCGAGTCTGGTCTTCACCGATTTGGGTGACACCGGCGCAATAAGCTAGGGCGAGGTTTTCCGTGTTCAAAGCTTTTCTCAAGCAGCCGCTGCTTTGGTTTGCCCTAACCGGCATTCTTCTGTTTGCAGTAGACGAGAAATTCTCCATCGATCGTAACGAAATCTTCGTTACTGCTGCCATGCAAGAACGGTTAGGCGGTTTATGGACTACACAAACTGGTTTAACCGCATCGGAGCAAGAACTGGATGCACTCGTTGAGAACTGGATACGAGAAGAAATACTCTACCAGGAAGCCTTGCGCCTCGGACTAGACCAAGAAGATTCTATCGTGCGGCGACGCCTCGTTCAGAAACTCGGCTTTATCGCCGAGGCCGAGGACAGTGCACCACCCGAACGTGGTGCAGTAGAGGCCTTCTATGAGAACAATCTCGCCAGTTACACACTCCCTGTACGCTATTCATTTCAGCAGCTTTACTTTGCCTCGCGTGCTGATGCGCAGCAAGCAGTAGCGGAGATCGCTGACGGTGCAGATCCCCGCTCCTTTGGGGAATCATCAATGCTCAATTCCGACTATGCTTATCGGAGCGCACTAGATTTAAGCGCCACGTTCGGTGCTGGCTTCGCGGAGCGGCTTGATAGCATCGCTGAAGATAGTTGGCAGGGACCAGTCCAGAGTGGTTTCGGCTTTCACCTGATCTTGCTCAGCGCTATTTATCCGTCTCAACCTTCTCCCTTCGACGCAATGCAGCGACAAGTATTACAGGATTATCGCCGCTCACAGCAGATGAATGCACGAGATGCCTACATTGAGAACCTGATAGACGAATACAAAATTACTGTGCTACCGCGATGAGAAAACTTGTACTCGCACTATTAGTCTTTGGGCTTTCAGGACTCGCAACCGCACACGAAGTGCGCCCTGCATTTCTTAGGCTCACAGAATCTCTGAGTGATTCAGGAGGCTTCGTTTACGAGGCGTCTTTGCGACAGCCTCAGATCGATGGACGCTACCTAGGGCTCGAACTGGCAAGCAACTGTGATGCAACTCCTCTCTCTGCAAGGATTACCGATGGCGCATTGATCGAGGTGTCTGAGCTAATTTGCGACGAAGAGGGGTTGCAGACTATTGAGATCGTTGGCTTAGAGCGAACTCTGGTCGATGTTCTGGTCAGTCTTGAGCGCTCAAACGGTGAAACAGTGGAGCTGCTAATTACCGGTTCCGAGCCCCGAGTCGATCTCAGAAATGCAACGCCCAGCCTCCCAATTTACCTAACAATAGGCGTCGACCATCTCCTGTTTGGTTTTGACCATGTACTATTCGTTATAATGCTCTTGTATCTTGTGCGCAATACCCTCGAAATAGTAAAAGTGGTGACCAGCTTTACTATCGCGCATTCTCTCACTTTGGCACTTTCAGCTTTGGACATCGTGACTTTGTCTGCCGCTCCAGTAGAGGCAGTGATAGCTGGCAGCATCGTTCTGCTCGCTTATGAAAACCTAAACGGCAAAACTTCTCTGATCAAACAATATCCTTTTCTAGTCGCTTTCGCTTTTGGCTTGTTACATGGCCTAGGTTTCGCAGGAGCGCTCTCGGAAATAGGGCTGCCAGAAAGTGGCACTATAACTGCGCTGTTCTTGTTTAATGTCGGAATCGAGTTGGGTCAGCTAATAATTATTGCGTTAGTACTTGCGGCACTTGCCGTGTTTCACGTGCGATACAACCGCCTTATCTACGAGGCTCCAATCTATTTTGTCGGTTGTATTTCAAGCTTTTGGTTCTTCCAACGAAGTTGGCAAATCCTATCTCCCCTAGTTAGCTAATTTCTAAAGAATACAGCAACAGGAAAACCAGTGTCCGCCGAAATTAGGTAGCATCAATAACGATAACCTGAGGGACTATACTCAACCGCGTCTGGAAATTTCATCTGTCGTGGTACGGTGTGTCCAACCAATATTGGTGAGTCCACAGATGTGCCACGTGCATTGCTGCGCATAAAGGCATTCTCTTCCGCTCGGGATGGAACCCCACCTTGCAAGCAACGCTTCACTACTTCCGCTACTTCCGCTGGCTTGTCGAGCTGCGGATAGTGCCCGGCCGTTGGCAGATACCACAGAGAACTTTCCACATCACGGTCATTCAGATAAGTTTGCCAAACATGGTTAGCAACCCTGGCCGGTTGGCCCGCGTCCCTGAGGCCCCATAGATAACACACTGGGACAGGGCTCCTTGTCAGGTTCTCCAGCCAACGATGTTCGTTGGCTGCTCGTTCAAGCAGGTATTTCCCGACATATAACCTCGCTCCAATGCCATCATTAAAGGCGTGAATATCAGCATTAACGACCCTCCGCTCCGGCCCGCTAGTGAGTCTGGGTCGTGCCTTGAGTTCGGCAATTTGCTCGGGCCCCTGAACCGGGTGAAGTAAAGGTGCTCGATTCTCACCTAAGGTTGACAGCGGCAAATACATGCCAGAATTAGACATAAAGTGATACATGAGCTCATATCCCGGGTCAGGACTGTTCAAATAATTACCCAGAAATGCCAGTCCAACACTCACGCCTCTGTCATGGGTAAACATGTAAAACCGTTTCCAGCCAAGAATTTTCGCAACGAAATGATCGAGCAACTTTGCATCATCCTCCAACATGTAGGAGTAGCCATTTTGCGGCTTGTCGGAAAAACCAAACCCCGGAAAATCCAGAGCTGCAATAAAATAATCATCCTGCAGATAGGGAATCAATTCCGAGAAATCGATACTGCTGGTTGGATACCCGTGTACCAGTAGTAGAGGCGGATTAGAAGGGTTGCCAAAAGTACGATAGAAAACCCGTACCTCCTGGTTGTTATTAAATTCAGTAGTAGAGGTCCAGGAAAAAAAACGGCCTTCATCATGCCAGTTTTTTGCCAGAGAAGAATAGAAGGTGAATTCTGTTGATTGCGCAAAGGCAGTAAAGGGAAATACTGCAGCACCTGCCGCCGCCATTTTTAACAGTTGTCTGCGTTTCATTGACTTGTGATTCCTAACTGGGTTGTCCAAGGTAAATCTATCGAACCTGACTCAGCAATTCATAAAATCCTGTTTAGCGAAACGCATTAATTAGCTATGTTGATCTCGGTTCCGCCAGCAGGAAGCTCCAACGTCATGCCATCCTCGGCCAGATGCCAGTCGAGATTTCCGCTTTCCTCAATACCCTCCTCAATGCCCTCGGTGAAGGTCTCCAGAAATTCCGGCATACCTGCCTGTGTAAGATGGCTCAGCACCAGCATCTGCACACCCGCCGATTGGGCCAATTCTGCGGCTTCTCTGGGTTCGGTATGATAGGTTACTGTGTCAGCCAGAAGTGCAGCACCTCTTGGATTTATTTTGCTCGTTCTGCGGGAAGCTGCAATCTGCATGGCATTGCTCTGCGCCTCATGGATGAGTACATCGGCGCCATTAGCGGCCGCACTCAGTGGAGGCCAGGCTATGGTGTCACCGCTGATCACCACAGAGCGGCCCTTGTAATCAAACCGATAACCGAAAGCTGGGCTGACCGGGTCATGGGCTACGCGGATTGCCGTGATGCTCAGCTCACCATCTTTCAAGGCCAGCGCCGTTCCAGCCGGGTCCGGAATTTCGACGACTTTCGAACGAATCTCTGCAGCATCCAGCGGGAACTTGATATCCCCTTGTTCATGATGTGCTTTACGGAATAACCGGTCTCGTTCGTAGACGAGGTTGAATCCATCGGCCAGATTGTCCACACCATCCGGTCCGATCACCGTCAATGGCTCAGCCCGCCCATTGATCCAGCTCTGTTCAGCCGCCTCACCCACACCAGCAATATGATCGCCGTGCAGGTGAGTGATGAAGATCGCCTTCAAACTGGTTACCGGTGCTCGCATTCCACGCAGAGTATTCCAACCGCCAACTCCGTTATCGATCAGATAAAGTGAATCACCCGCCTGAATCGCCGTGCAAGGCTGGGCACGACCAGAACTCGCAAGGGGCCCCCCAGTGCCACAGAAGAAAACCTTGAGACCATCGAAGCTTTGCGCGTGGGCCGTAAATGGGCTGACAGTAGACATCAGGGCCAAAACCAGAACTGAGCTAGCTAATTTGAGTGCATTATTTCTCATTTATATTCCTTCGTGAGTAGGCACCGCAAATGCTGCAGCGCCTGCCGCCGCCATTTTTAACATTTGCCTGCGTTTCATTGACTCGCGATTCCTAACTGGGCAGTCCAAGGTGGATCCGTCTACTATCGCATATGTGGATTTTGGGCGGTAGCCGCACCGTTGAAAGAACTTCCTACATAAAATTTAATATTTTTAACGCCGTAAGTGGCGACAAGTCTCGGACTTGTCCTTGTGTGATGTGCTGTCAAACCGTAGCCTCTTCTGCTTATGAAACAAAAACGCTAATAGTTATATACGTTATGCTGCTAAAGCTATATTCCCAGACTACCCATTATAATAAAAGAAATTCGGGTATGACCTACGAAAATTAACCGCGGAGAAATACAAAGTTGAATCTGCGAATCTAAAAAAATCGATCAGGAGAAATCACATGCTGTTCAATACCCCGCACAAACGTACTCTGCTTTTCACAGCGATATCCACCATGTCGCTTCTGCCTCTCTCGGGAATGACGCTTGCCCAAGATGACGCTCAAATTGAAGAGGTAGTTGTCACGGGCTCCTTCATCCGCCGCAGTGAAGGGTTCGACCAGGCATCCTCCGTGCTCCAGTTCACTGCCGAGGACCTCGAGAACCAGGGCACTCTAAACCTAGGCGAAGTGATACAACAATTGTCCTTCGTCAATGGCTCCGCTTCGGCAATTACCACTATGGCTGCCCAGGGCGGCAGCTCCCGCACAACCAGTATCGACCTTCGAGGCTTGGGCGCCAGATCCACACTGACCCTGCTGGACGGCAAGCGCCTCGTGAGTCAAAACGTTAACGCATTAATCCCCACCATCGCCTTGCAACGTATGGACATCGTCGCTGATGGAGCCGCCGCTCTTTATGGTAGCGAGGCCGTGGCTGGGGTGGTGAATTTTGTGCCCTACAAGTCCTATGATGGTCTGAAGCTGGAGACCTTTGCTGAGGGCGACAGCGAAGGAGACTGGGATCAACACTCCGCGCAGCTCATGTGGGGCGGCGATGTCGGAGGAATCGACGTGGTCGTGGCTGGCCAGTTCCGCCAGCAGAGTCGCCTGGGGCGGGACGAGCGCGACTTGCTGGCCAACTCTGGCAATAATATATCCTCCAATGGCTCGGGTAACTGGCGCGTGCCGCAGCGTGATGAGAGCGGGTTATACACTGGGGTCAATGTAAACATGCCCTCGCCCAACTGCGCCCCTGCCTCTGAGCGCACCAGCTACACCAACCCCGGCGAGGTCCACAACGCCTTCGGCATGCTAGACCGCGGCAACTGCTGGTTCGATTTCGGTGACAACCGCAGTTTTATGGAGCCGGAATCGCACAACAAACTGTTCGGCAACGCCACCTGGGAGGTCAACGATAATCTGACCATCTCCGCCCAAGGCTTTCGCTCCAGGCAATGGGAGCGTAGCTTTCGCTCCACCTCCAACCCAAGCAACCCCCGTATCGGCGAGCTGCCGGCGGTGCGTGGCGAAATTCCCGGCAACCCTTATCGGGCGGTGGACAGTAGCGGCAATCCGTTGTTCGGCGTCGATGCCAACGGTGACGGCATCCCCGACCGCAGTCCCGGTATCGACCTGAACAGCGACGGATGGGATGACTACATTGTCTCCGGCATCGCCGACAACGGCGTCGCGCTGATGGAAGACGTGCTCGCCCGCAGATTGCGGCCCATCAATAAGACCCACACCAGATCTGCCGCTCACACCTCCGACATGGACCTCAAAGGAGACGGCACCGATATCATTTCCCGCTGGAATCTTCAGGCTGACTTTAATGTGCCCTTTGTGGAGGGCTGGGTAGGCAGCGCTGCATGGACTCAAAACCGCCAGGATTATGTGTGGAATGAGAACCGAAATTTAGACATCAGCTCCATGATCCAGGGCCTAAACTGCGACGTGGCCAATGACCGAGACGCCTGTTACAGCCCCTTTATGATAGTGAATCAGGCGGACAACAACTCCATCCAGATGATGGACGCCGTCGCTGCGGTCGAGGATAAATCAACCGTGAGAAGATTGGACACCCTTGATTTGGTTTTCAATGGGGAGATCCCCCTTGGTGAATGGGAATTGCCGGGCGGCGCCATCGGCGCGGCCTTCGGCTACCAGTACCGGGAAGAAACCTACACCAACACTCCAACGGAGGGCGAAATTGCGGGCACGACCTGGATCGGCAGCGCTGCGAGGGAGACTATTACAAGCGGTAACCGAGAAGTGGATTCCTTCTTCGCCGAGCTGGCCATTCCAATTTTGCCTAACCTGGAAGCATCCGCCGCGATACGCCGCGAGGACTTCAGTACTGGACAGGAGTCCACCGACCCGAAATTCGGCCTCACCTATTCGCCCACCGAGTGGCTAACCCTGCGCGCCACCAAAGGCGACGCCTTCATCGCCCCGAGCCTAGAGGAGCTGCTGAATCCGATTACCTGTGGACTAACCAACATCGCCGACCCCTTCTCGGACTTCGAGGGCTTTAGCTCAGGCTGCCGCGGCGGCAACCCGGGCCTGCAGAACGAGTCTTCCGAATCCAGCCAGTTCGGCATCGACCTGGCCTTTGGCAATTTCGATTTCTCCGTCACCTGGAACAACACGGAGTTCCAGAACCGCATCGTCGCCACCAACGGAGAGCAGCTCATGAATTTGGACTTCTTCAACTTCCAGCAGGCCACAGGCTTTGCCGGCGATGGCAGACAGGGCAACAAGCCTAGCCTTCAGCAACTGACTGACTGGGTCAAAAACCCGGCATCAAACAAGGATATCATCCGTGACCCGGAAGATCTCGGCAACGTCCTGCAGGTAAACGGCCTAGGCTCCACCAATGCCGAGCGAGTGGAAGTGACAGCCTATGACGTCCAGAGTAATTACCGCTTCGGCGTGGGTGATTTCGGTGACGTACGCATCGGTCTGACGGCCACCTACATCGATGAGTTCATGGTGCAGCAAGACGCGACGCAGCCGGAGTTCAATGCCGTCGGCCACCAAAACAGACCCACCGGCACGGCACCTACCTTACCGCGCTGGAAGGCCAACCTGCAGGCGGGTTGGACTCTTAACAACCACTCGGTGGTCGCCACCGCCCACTATTTGCATGATGTAAGATATGACGGAGGGCTGCGCTCCTTCTTGGACAGATTCGCCGGCCATTTCCGACCGGGGGGCATGAATGAGACCGGAATCAAAGCCTGGACCGACATGGATTTGAACTACTCCTACCGCGGACTTAGTGCCTTTGGTGGTGAATTTTCCTTCACCCTGGGCTCGCGTAACATATTTGACCGCGCGGCCCAGCGCTCGCCGATGCCCGCCGGCATATTGGCTGAGCTCCAAGACCCCCTTGGACGCGTCTTTTACGGCCGCATGGTATATGATTTCTAGCCTCGCACGATCACAGCGACTCAGGGAAGTCTCCTTCGGTGGCTGTACATCGGAAAGCTAAGGTCATAATGCCCCGGATATCCGGGGCATTTGCGTTTCTGCCAGGTAATTAGTATTTAAAACAGCCAGATATTTAGAGAGGTCAGTTTAGTGAATAGGATCGCTTTCAAACTAGTAACGGGCGCCCGCATTCCGCGCAGAGTATTCCAACCGCCAACTCCGTTATCGATCAGATAAAGTGAATCACCCGCCTGAATCGCCGTGCAAGGCTGCGCACGACCAGAACTCGCAAGGCCTCGCCAGTGCCACAGAAGAAAACCTTGAGACCATCAAAGCTTTGCGCGTGGGCCGTAAATGGGTGATTACCAGACCCGTTCCTGTAATATCCGCGACCACTGCTAAATCGCATCACATTCAGGATTGTAGCGAGGAATACGCCGAGACAATAACGACAAGTCCCGGACTTATCTTAGGGATTCTAGCTAGAAACGTTTGTGGTCGACACTAGCAAATTAAGCATCGTCTTCAATCTTACTGAATGATAAAGGAGACAAATTTATTTTCCTGATTTGATACAACCGCTATAGAAATTTTATTTATCCTCTTTTTACTTAGAGAGTGAATATTTTCGCAAAGCCATGCCTGCTGTGAGTGAGCCATAGATATTTCCATCACTGTCCGCAACCACACCCTCCTGACTCCCGCTCGCATCGGGGTCCTGAAGAAACAACATCACACTGCCATCTCTCACATTCCCGACGCGAATACCTTCTTCAAAACCAGGATTAGATTGTGCTGTGTTTGAAGACGAGGAATCGGCAACATACAGCAGGTCATTGTCATCGATGAACATTCCGCTGGGTCGACCGAATTGTTTCCACTCGTCGAGAAAGTTTCCCGACTGATCAAAAATAAGCACTCGATCGTTACCGCGATCACCAACGAATAATCTGCCCGCGGAATCCATAGCCAGTGCGTGAGGCGTATGAAACTGATTCGGCCCCTCGCCAAATGATCCCCAAGTCATGAGATAGTCACCACGAGACGTAAACTTCACGATGCGAGCGTTTGATCTAGGGCCATGTCCGTCACCGACAAAGATGTCGCCATTGGGTGCAACGACTACTGCCGATGGCATATTGAATGTGTCTGGGCCGTCGCCTGAAATACCTGGACTACCCAGGGTCATGAGCAATTCGCCTTCGGGACTGAACTTGAAAACCTGATGCCCCTTAGCCTCGCTAACCGTGTCGATGTCACGCGAGCCAACATCATCCGTCACCCAAACATTGCCACCTCTGTCTACATACAATCCATGAGGACGCTGAAAAAGGTCTTCACCGAAACTGAGAAGATGATTGCCCTCACGATCGAATTTCATAATTGGGGCAAGATCTGAACCTCGGCAATCTTGGGCACCGCAGCGATCAAAGACCCAGAAAGCCGAACCATCCGGGTGAATTCCCAGGCCGGAGGTAGCACCGACTGATCTGCCCGGCGGCAGTTTGAAGAAAGCCTCGTCGATGCTGTAGTCATCGCTGGGGGCGAAACGGGCATCCGTGACCTGAGAGAATCCAGTAACAGAAAAAAAGAGCGAAAATATAA
>Ga0308013_10000870_pt1 | contig 15164 bp, 11 predicted proteins | sample Neamet181_FD_203131 | JGI IMG/M metagenome (GOLD analysis project Ga0308013, IMG submission 203131) | Marine microbial communities from water near the shore, Antarctic Ocean - #181 | ecosystem: Environmental > Aquatic > Marine > Unclassified | place: Southern Ocean | collected 2014-07-25
TTGAAATGCAACCCAAGCTTTATACCGGGCACGGCCTTTAGTTCATCCAGTAAGTAATCTTTATGCAGGCTATTGGCCATAATAGAGACACGCTTGATCACCCCTAACTGAGCTAATTTGAGCATGCCTTCATTGACTGCGACAGAAATGCCCCAATCATCAGAGGTGAGCTGTAGCAGCTCATTTTGGGTGCTAGTAAGGGCCAGTCGTGGCTGATACTCAGCACGATTTGCTTTATGTTTTAGTTGCGTAAATGATTTAACAGTGCGTATAAGTTCGCCACCAAGACGCAAGGTTGACTGACCGTGCTCATGCATCAAGGTTACAGGCAAAGACGTCACTTTTTTGCCGTGACCTTTGGCTAATAGAAACAGTTCAACGTCATAAGAAAACCCATGACAGGTGAGATGACAAAAAAACTCGGTAGCAAAGGATCTGGTCATAAGCTTTATGCCGCACTGAGTGTCTGTTTGGGAAATGCCAAACAGCCCTCTCACAGCAGTGTTATAAAGCAAGCCAAATACATGGCGTTTAAAAAATGATGATAAAAGCTTAGTGGGTAAATGCACGCGACTTTGCGCCAGTCTCCGATTGCCCACGACTAAGTCAGCCCCATCACTAACCGCTTTTTCAGCTAAACCTAAAAACGCCAAATCAAAGGGTAAATCTGCATCTATAAAGCTTATTAAGTCGTATTTGGTTTGTAAAAAAGCCGACTGTAAAGCAGCTCCTTTACCAGCTGGCGCTAGGTGTTGGTGAATGACTAGGCGACTATCGTCACCGTATTTGGCAGCCAACAAGGATTTTGTTTCTAGCACTTGCTCCACGCACCCATTCACGCTCACCACCACTTCAAAGCGGCCATGCCAATGCAGCTGCAAATAACCTAGCAGCACATCTATCGTGTTTAAAATAAACCCACCACTTGATTTGGCGGGAATGATTATGGAGAGGTCTGGGTGAACCATAGCCTAGTAAGCCTCTTTGAAGTTCGGCACAAAGGATGATTGTAATACAACCGCCCTTGTCTGTCGTGAATTAACGTGCCTATAAATATTAAAGCGGCCTAACTGGAGTGCCTGTGCGCTGCTTTTCTTGCCATTGGTCTGCAATCCATACTTTGGCGTTTGAGGGCGCTAGCGGCGTTTTGCCTAAAATTAAATCTGCTGCTTTTTCAGCCACCATAATAGTAGGCGCATTTAAATTGCCGTTAGTAATTACTGGGAAAATAGATGAATCCACTACCCTTAAGCCTTTTAAACCTCGTACCTTGCAATGACTATCAAGTACGGCCATCTTGTCATCGTCTGCACCCATTTTGCAGGTACACGACGGGTGATATGCACTTTCAACATTTTGCTTTACCCAGGCATCTATCTCATCATCGCTTTGTACATTTTTACCAGGTTGAATCTCTTCACCTTTAAAGGCATCTAGCGCAGGCTGATTAAGCACTTCTCGGGTGAGACGAATACAATCTCGCCAATCTTGCTTATCTTGCTGGGTGCCAATGTAGTTGAAACGTATTTCTGGCGCATCACTGGCCTTGTTAGACACAATACGAATGTGGCCACGGCTGCTGGGTTTATTGGGGCCTACATGCACCTGATAACCATGGCCATCAAAGGCTGCATTACCGTCATAACGCATGGCTGCAGGTAAGAAATGGTATTGAATATTAGGCCATTTAAGCCCCGCACGAGAGCGAATAAAACCACAAGATTCAAAGTGGTTAGTGGCACCCAATCCGGTCTTGGTAAGGATCCACCTCGCACCTATTAGGCCCATGTTAAAGTAGTCTAGCTTGCTGTTGAGGCTGATAGGCTGTTTGCAACGATACTGGAAATAAACTTCTAAGTGATCTTGTAAGTTTTCTCCAACCCCTGGCAAGTCATGCAACAAAGGCACTTTGGCGTCGGCCAACACTTGTTTTGGACCTACACCTGACAATTGTAATAGCTGTGGCGAGCCCACAGAGCCTGCGCTTAGAATCACTTCTTTGTGGGCATGCACCTGCTTAAGCTGCCCCCCTTGAAGGTATTCTATGCCCGTTGCCTGTAGTCCATCAAACAATACTTTTTGTGCCGTAACCCGTTTCATCAGGGTTAGATTAGAACGCTTAAGCGCTCTGCGTAAATGGGCATTGCTCGTGCTGGATCGCACACCCTTTTTTACGTTCATGTGCATTGTGCCAAAGCCTTCTTGTTGCTCCCCATTGTAGTCTTTGGTGTAGGGGTAGCCTGCCTCTTGGCCTGCATCTATAAACGCTTGGTATAAAGGGTTGAGGCGCATATTATTGCCGCCACAGGTGCCTACCGGGCCACTACCACCACGGTATTCACTTTCACCCTCTTGCCAGGTTTCAGCTTGTTTAAAGTAGGGCAAACAATCTGCGTAGTTCCACCCTGTGGCACCTTGTTCTTGCCATTGTTCGTAGTCCATGGCATGTCCACGCACATAAACCATGCCATTAATAGACGAAGATCCTCCTAAAACTTTGCCACGGGGACAGTGCATTTCACGCCCATCTAGGCCCGTTTCGGCTTGGCTATGAAACTGCCAAGCATATTTTTTTGTATTCATTGGATACGATAATGCCGTAGGCATTTGAATGAAGATGCTTTTGTCAGTGCCACCAGTTTCTAACAACAGCACTTGATGCTCGCCACTTTGGGTGAGCCTGTTGGCTAATACGCACCCAGCTGAGCCAGCGCCCACAATAATGTAATCAAATTTCTTAGTCATGTGAGGCATTCCTTAATAGGGAGATTCTAAATCGTCTAAGCGCACAAAAACACTTTTTACTTGAGTGTATTGATGCAAAGTTTCTGGACCATTTTCTCGGCCAATGCCTGATTGTTTATAACCGCCTACAGGCATTTCTGCAGGAGAATCACCCCAGCTATTGATCCAGCAGATACCCGCTTCCATCTGATTAATTACCCGATGAGCGCGGCTTATATCTTGACTAAATACACCAGCTGCCAAACCGTAGTCTGAATTATTAGCACGAGAAATCACTTCGTCTTCATCAGTAAATTTTAAGATAGACATTACTGGGCCAAATATTTCTTCTTTCACATGCACCATATCATCAGTGCAATCTGCAAACACAGTAGGCTCTACAAAATAGCCATTTTTGGTAGCTTCACTGCTATGTCGGTGGCCACCACATGCAAGACGGGCGCTAGTAAGCTTGGCTCCTTCGATGTAACTCATCACTTTTTTTAGGTGGTCTGCGCTAATCAACGCACCCATTTGAGTGTCTAAATCCAAAGGGTCACCCAGCTTAATCTTGTTTGCACGGGCCACCACCTTGGCTACAAATTCGTCATACACACCCGCTTGCACAAACACTCTCGTGCCATTGGTGCACACTTCACCTTGGGTGTAAAAATTGGCCAGCATAGCACCCGCTACTGCGTTATCTAGCTTGGCATCATCAAATACCAGTAAAGGCGACTTACCCCCAAGCTCCATGGTGACTTGTTTAAGATTAGATGCAGAATCAGCCATGATTTTTTTACCAGTGCCAGACTCGCCTGTGAAAGACACTTTGGCAATGTCTTTATGTCTTGTGAGCATTTGGCCTACACGATAATCACCTTGCACCACGTTAAAGACGCCATCTGGCATACCGGCTTCAGTGAATATTTCTGCAAGCTTCATCACACTTAAAGGGGTTTCCTCTGAAGGCTTAAATACCATAGTGTTGCCTGCAGCTAGACAAGGGCCAGCTTTCCAACAGGCTATTTGGATAGGATAGTTCCATGCGCCTATGCCTGCACACACCCCCAAAGGCTCACGACGTGACATAAAAAAGGCATCTTTGCCTAAGTCTTGCTGAGTGCCCTGCATGCCACTAATGAGGCCCGCATAATATTCAATCACATCAGCACCAGAAGCAATATCCACACAATTGGCTTCTTGAAGCGGCTTACCTGTGTCCAACACTTCTAGCCTTGCCAGCTCATCATTGCGCTGGCGAAGCATTTGAGCTGCCTTTTGCAAAATACGAGCACGCTCCACAGGCATCATAGTGGACCACACAGCAAAACCTGCTTTAGCTGAAATCACAGCAGCATTAACATCTTCCTGGCTTGCTTGGTCTATGATAGCAAGGGGTAAAGCGGTGGCTGGATTGGTGCTAGTAAAAGTTTCATTAGATGTAGCACCCTTATGAGCACCGTGGATGTATAGCTGTGTATGTTGCATAGAGTTACGCCAAAAACTGAGATTAAATGTAGGTTTAGAACACCAATAAAAACACGTGCAATGACCTTTGAATTTTTATTGAATGATTGTTCGATAAAGATTTTACCAAAGTTCTCTATAAAGTCAATCAAACACCGCTGGACGCAAAGCGCTTTACACACGTACACTGCCACACACCAGAAAAATATAATAAGTAGAGGATACAATATGCTCAAGGGTTTACTAAAAAGTGTTAAATGGATCGCCATCAGCTTGGTGGGTTTAGTGATTGCCTTGGCCATCTTGATATGGAGCATTACCTTTCACCCCCCTGCACTGCAAGCAGAAGCCGTGGTAAACCAAGCCAATGCACCCACCTTAAAAGCCGGCCAACAACTGAAGGTTTTAAGCTGGAACGTGCAGTATATGTCGGGTAAAAATTATGAGTTTTGGTATGACAGGCTAGATGGTGACGGTCCAGATATTCGAGCCAGTAAAGCAGACATCACCCAAACTTTCACTCAGATTGCACAGCTTATTATAGAGCAAAATCCAGACGTTATTTTGCTACAAGAGCTGCATGACAACGCCAAACGCACAGATTATGAAGACCAATTGCAACGCTTACTAACCTTACTGCCTTCTGAATATAGCAACTACAGTGAAACCCTATACTGGCAAGCAGGTTTTGTGCCATTGCCACAGATTATGGGCTCTGTGGGCATGAAACTGGCGGTGATTTCTAAATACAAGCTAGGTGATGCAATGCGCCACCAGCTAGCCACTATAAAAACTGACCCCGTGAGCGACCAATTTAACTTTCGCAGAGCCATACAAGAAGTGAGCCTACCCATTGCTGGCGAAGCAGGCGCAACAGGCAGTAAGCTGACCTTAATGAACACTCATTTTGATGCCTTTGCCCAAGGCTCTGACACCATGCAGCAACAAGTGGCTTATCTGCATCAACTATTGGCTGACAAAAACGCAAAAGGCCAAAGCTGGATGATTGCGGGGGATTTAAACCTACTGCCACCAGGCCAATATGAAAAAATGGATGCCACAGCTCGTAGCTATTATCAGCCCAAAAGTGAACTCACAGGCATTTATAATCAGTTCAATGTGATCCCCAGTATAGACCAAGCCACAGGCGCAAATGCCAAAAGCTGGTTTACACACTTTCCTAACCGGGCGGAGGTGACAGCCCCAGATAGAACCATAGATTACTTTGTGTATGGCGACAAAATGCAGGTAGAAAGCGCACAAGTGTTACAACAAAACACTTGGCATATTTCTGACCACTTGCCGATGATCGTGACCATTACCTTGCCTTAAGGGCATGAACAAAAATGCTAAGAAATAGATAGAAAGCTTAAGCAATGGGGACTTTGGCCCCATAAGCTGCTATATTGCGCGCCATGGAACAGTCTGAATTATTTGAAGCCCCAAGCCCTTGTATAGGGGTATGCGAAAATAGCCCAAAGGGTTATTGCAAGGGATGCTTACGTTCACGGGATGAGCGGTTTGGGTGGCATGAAATGAACACTGGCGAACAGCTGCAAGTGATGAAACTGTGTGCAAGGCGCTACCAGCGCATTGTAGAGCGCAAAAAAGCTAGAGCCAATGGCGAGGTCAACCTCGAGCTAAACTTTCCAGACCCTCAGTCACCACAGACTGACCTACTATAACTACAGTGTTGTTGGGTGCTATTGCACCGGCGTCATATGTTGCACCATAAGCTGCAGACTCTGGCGACCACGAAATTCATTAATATCTAAACGATACACTAGGTCTGCCTGTTCACAGGTGTTGGGCCACACAGCTAGATCTATATTAAAATAAATGGCATCCACCAGCTCACCTGTTTGCATATCTGCTAGCACTAGCTTTAAGTGTTTTTCTCCCACAATGCGCTGCTGTACCATCATAAAACGGCCATGGAATGTGGGCTCTTCAAAACCTTGGCCCCAAGGCCCAGCTTGTTGTAATAAAAAGGCCTGATTTAGCTGTAATTCTTGCGCGCTTAGCTCGCCGTCAGAGCGCCACTCTTGAGCTAACAAACTGTCTGGAAGGTGCTCTTGGGCATAGGCATTTAGTGCCGTTTCAAAAGCTTCAAAGTGTTCAGTCTTTATGCTTAAACCCGCAGCCATCGCATGGCCACCAAATTTAATAATAAGGCCAGGATTTTGCGCATCTACTGCCGCTAGAGCATCTCGCAAGTGAAAGCCTGCAATACTGCGGCAAGAGCCTTTTAAGGTGTCGGAGTCGCCTTTGGCAAACACCAGCGCTGGCCGATGCCATTTTTCTTTGATACGAGAGGCAACAATGCCCACCACACCTTGATGCCAATCTGCATGGTACAAACACACACACCTTGGCATCACTTGGTCTTGACTGGCTTCTAAGCGAGTTAAAATATTACCCGCTTGCTGCTGCATATCTGCTTCTATATGACGCCTTTGGGCATTGAGCTCATCTAACTCTTGCGCTAGCTGCGCCGCTATATGCTCATTGTCACTTAGTAAGCATTCAATGCCTAAGCTCATGTCATCTAGCCTGCCTGCTGCATTGAGCCTAGGCCCCACACTAAAGCCTAAGTCTGAGGCTTGTAAATTATGATGTTGGCGTTTAGCTATGGCTAACAGAGCCAATAAACCAGGCCTAGCTTTGCCTGCACGAATACGGGCCACTCCTTGAGCCACCAATATACGATTGTTATGCTCCATAGGGACCAAATCGGCTACGGTGCCCAGGGCTACCAAGTCTAAATACTGCGCCATGTTAGGTGGCGTTATGCCTTGTTGGTCAAACCATCCTTGGGTGTGGAGCTGCCTACGCAAAGCCGACATCACATAAAAAATCACTCCAACGCCTGCAGTAGACTTATACGGGAATTCACATCCAGGCTGATTGGGGTTTACTATGGCATCTGCATTGGGCAAAGTGTCTGCGGCTAAGTGATGGTCTGTGACCACTACTTTAATACCTAGCTCATGGGCGCGATTTACACCCTCATGGCTGGCAATACCGTTGTCTACGGTGACTATTAAATCAGGCTCTATGGCCTTGGCATAATCTACTAGTGCAGTGCTTAGACCATAGCCAAAATCAAATCGATTCGGCACCAAATAACTTACATTTTTGGCCCCCATTGCACCCAAAGCTAACAGCGCAAGGCTGGTGCTAGTGGCGCCATCACAGTCGAAATCGCCCACGATCACTATGTGCTGCTGAGCTTCTAGTGCTTGCACCAAAAGAGCAACGGCTGCGTCTATGCCTTTAAGCTGATGGTAGGGAAGAAGCTGCTTGAGCTGATAATTTACTTGGCCAGGATCACTAATACCACGGTGGGCAAGCACGCGCGCCACAAGAGGGTCAAAAGCAGCGTCCAAAGCAGCATTAGAACTGCCTAAACGCAAGCGAACTGACATATGCGCGGCGCTCTTAGAGCTTACTAGTAATGTAGTGCTGCACTATAGACAAGTCATTGTCCAACACATCACAACGCTCTGGTCGCTCTAGCAAGTCGCTTAAGTGGCTTGGGAGCTGCGGCTCTACTTGGCCAGCCTTAATCACCGCTTCTGGAAACTTAACAGGATGCGCAGTAGCCAAAGTTACCATCGGCACCTCTGGGTGTTGATTACACACTCGCCCTGCTTCCACACCAATAGCACTGTGAGGGTCTAGCAAATAGTTGTGTTGCGAAGCAACCTGGCTAATCACATCACAAGTGGTGTGGTCATCGACACGGTGACTACTAAATAGCTCCCGTGCTTTTTGCCAGCGCTGTGGCTCTAGGCTATCGGCTGTGCCGTTGCTTAGCCCTTCTAATAGCTCACTTAAGGCCACGCCATCACGGTCGTAGAGGTCAAACAATAGGCGCTCGAAATTACTAGACACCATAATGTCCATACTTGGAGACAAGGTTTGCACTAGCCCATGCTTTTGGTATTGATTGGCACTAATGCAGCGATGCAAAATGTCATTTTCGTTAGTAGCTACAATAAGCTGCTTAATAGGCAAACCCATTTTTTGGGCTAAATAGCCTGCGTAAATGTCACCAAAGTTGCCTGTAGGCACACTAAAAGACACCGGGCGATGAGGCCCACCCAAAGCAACAGCTGCATAAAAATAGTAGACAATTTGAGCCATGATGCGGGCCCAGTTGATCGAGTTGACCGCACCTAGCTGGCCGCCATTTAAGAAAGACTGATCAGCAAAGCTTTGTTTCACCATTTGCTGACAGTCATCAAAATTGCCACGTACGGCAATGTTGTGAATATTGTCACCCATTAAAGTGGTCATCTGGCGACGCTGCACTTCTGACACTCGCTCGTGGGGGTGCAGGATGAACATTTGAACACGCTTGCTATGCTTGCATCCTTCGATCGCAGCAGAGCCTGTGTCACCAGAGGTGGCCCCCATGATGACTAAGTGCTTGTCACGCTTAATCAGCGCATTGTCCATTAATCGGCCCAACAACTGTAGGGCAAAATCTTTAAACGCTAACGTAGGGCCATGAAATAACTCTAACACCCACTCGTTTTTGTCCAGCTGAACTAGCGGCGCCACAGCCTTATGGTTAAAACCTGCATAGGTTTCATCAACCATGGTTTTAAGCTCACTACTGCTGACATCTGCTTCCACAAACGGTAATAAAATCTTATGCGCTAGGTCGGCGTAATTAAGCTTAGCCCAAGAGGCTATTTCTTCCTGACTAAACTGGGGCAAAGTTTCTGGCACATACAAGCCACCATCACTGGCTAGGCCAGTGAGCAAAACATCTTCAAAACTAAGGCTTGGGGCCTGACCACGAGTACTGATATAACGCATATTTGTCTAGCCGCCTAAGTTTTCAACACGAATTCGAGTCACTTCACCATTCACATCTGCTAAGGCTTCAATCGCTGCTATGGCAGTGTTCATGTGGCCTTCTTGCACTGGACGAGTCAATATAATCACAGGCACCTGCTCAGACACATGGGTTTGTTGGCGAATAGCTTCAATGCTTATGCCTGCATCACCCAAAATCTGCGTGATTTGAGCCAAAACACCTGGCTTTTCAGACACAGACATACGCATATAAAAGGCAGTGACAACCTTATCCATAGACAAAACAGGGCTATCTGCCAAAGCATCAGGCTGGAATGCCAAAGGGGGCATACGCCCGCTTTGGGCCACGCTCATGTCGCGCACAATATCTATTATATCAGCCACTACAGAGGAAGCTGTGGGTTCTGCACCAGCGCCAGCGCCATAATACATGGTGGGGCCTACTGCATCGCCTTGCACTAATACGGCGTTCATTACGCCGTTTACGTTGGCAATTAAACGCTTTTCTGGAATTAAGGTAGGGTGTACGCGTAGCTCGATGCCGTCTTGGGTGCGGCGAGTGAGGCCTAAGTGCTTAATGCGAAAGCCTAGAGACTCAGCATTGGCTACGTCTTCTGCTGACACTTTGCTGATACCTTCGGTGTAGCACTTGTCAAACTGCAAAGGGATACCAAAAGCCACAGACGACAAAATGGTGAGCTTGTGCGCTGCATCAATGCCTTCCACGTCAAAGGTAGGGTCTGCTTCGGCATAACCTAGGTCTTGAGCTTCTTGTAACACATCAGCAAAGGCACGGCCTTTATCACGCATTTCTGTAAGAATAAAATTGCCCGTGCCGTTGATGATGCCTGCCAACCAATCGATGCTGTTAGCAGCTAAACCTTCACGCAACGCTTTAACAATAGGAATGCCACCCGCAATGGCCGCTTCATAAGCCACTACTACGTTATGCTTGCGAGCTGCTGCAAAAATCTCGTTGCCATGCACAGCGATCAGGGCCTTGTTGGCTGTGACTACATGCTTGCCATTACGAATGGCTGTTAGCACAAGCTCTTTAGCTGGCTCATGGCCACCTATAAGCTCTACCAACACGTCTACATTGGGGTTATTGGCTACTGCAAAAATGTCATCTGTAATGCTGGTGTCACCTGTGTCACAGCTAGCATTTGGTCGACGCTGAGCGATCTGCTCCACCATAATGGCTCGGCCTGTGCGGCGGGTAATCTCGTTAAAATTACGCTGTAACACGTTAAACGTACCACCACCAACAGTGCCAAACCCACAAATTCCAACTCTTACCGGTTTCAAGGTAAACCCCATTGCGCCAATTGCGCATATCTAATTAATGTATAAAAACAAGCCGCATATTGTAGCCTAACAGGTATGGTCTGTCAGCTTATAAGCACACACAAATTACCCCAGCTTACCAGTTGAGAATCACCTTGCCACTATTACCAGATAACATGGTGTCAAAGCCCTGTTGAAAGTCATCTGCTGAAAAAGAGTGAGTCAAAATAGGCTCTATATTAAGGCCAGACTGCAGCATGGATGTCATTTTATACCAAGTGTCATACATTTCACGGCCATAAATACCTTTGATGGTAAGGCCTTTAAAAATAACATGGCTCCAGTCTATGGCCATGGACTGGCTTGGCAAACCTAACATAGCAATTTTGCCACCATGGTTCATAGTAGCCAGCATTTGCTCAAGGGCCGGTATTGCGCCAGACATTTCTAGACCCACATCAAAGCCTTCACTAATATTGAGCTCTTTCATCACATCACTAAGCGCTTCGTTGCTGACATTAACCACACGGGTAGCGCCCATACGTTTGGCCAGCTCTAATCGATAAGGGTTAACGTCTGTAACCACCACGTTGCGACTGCCCGCATGGCGAGCGATGGCAGCAGCCATAGCACCAATGGGCCCAGCCCCAGTAATTAATACGTCTTCACCGACCAAGTCAAAGCTTAAAGCAGTGTGAGTGGCATTGCCTAATGGATCAAAAATAGCGGCGTGAGCGTTGTCTATTTGCTGTGCCACTGGAAACACATTATCTACTGGCAACACTAAGTATTCTGCAAACGCGCCATCGCGATTAACCCCAACACCCACAGTGTGAATGCATAAATGACGCCTGCCCGCTCGGCAGTTGCGACAATGACCACAAGTAATATGGCCTTCACCAGACACCCGCAAGCCTATTTTGAAGCTGCTAACATTGCTGCCCATCGCTACTATTTCACCCACAAATTCATGGCCAACAGTCATGCCTATGGGGATGGTTTTTTGGGCCCATTCATCCCAATTATAGATGTGAATATCTGTGCCACAAATAGCTGTTTGAGTGACTTTAATAAGCACCTCATCACAACCAAACTGAGGCACTTCAACCTGGTTCATCCATAAACCTTGAGTGGGTTTTTGTTTGGTGAGTGCGCGCATGGTGGAGGGGATGCTCATTTGATGACTCCAAGTAGCTTGCCTACTTCAACAAAAGCTATCAGCGCTTGATCGATCTGCTGTGTATTTAATGCAGCAGACATTTGGGTGCGAATGCGCGCTTGGCCTTTAGGCACTACAGGAAAAGAAAAACTAACTACATGAACACCACGGGCCTGCATGTGTTTTGAAAACTGACTAGCCACCTGCGCATCGCCCAACAAAATAGGCACAATGGCATGGTCTTTACCCATTAATTCAAAGCCTGCTTTAGTGAGGCCATCTCGCAGGCGCTGTGTATTACTTTTAAGGCGCAGCCTTAGCTCAGGCTGCTGCTCAACTATATCCAGCGCCACAAGGGTGGCAGCGCAAATAAGTGGTGCCAGGGCGTTAGAGAATAGATAAGGACGAGAACGCTGCCGCAGCCATTCCACTACCTCTTTGTTGGCTGCTACATAGCCGCCAGAAGCACCTCCTAAAGCCTTACCAAAGGTGCCGGTAATAATATGCACACGACCCATTACATCGCAATATTCGTGGCTACCACGGCCTTGATCTCCCATAAAACCAACCGCATGAGAATCATCCACCATTACTAGCGCATCGTAACGCTCTGCAAGATCACAAATAGCTTTTAAATTGGCAATGCTACCATCCATAGAAAATACCCCATCGGTGACTATAAGGCGCGTTCTGCTGGTGTGGCTTTGTTTGAGGCATTGCTCTAGTTCGTGCATATTGTTGTTGGCATAACGCAGCCTTTGCGCCTTGCATAAACGCACCCCATCTATGATGCTGGCATGATTGAGGCTGTCGCTAATAATAGCGTCTTGGGCATCTAACAAGGTTTCAAACAACCCTGTATTGGCGTCAAAGCAAGAGGAATACAAAATACTGTCTTCAAAGCCCAAAAATGCAGCTAAACGCTGTTCAAGGGTTTTGTGTAGCTTTTGTGTGCCACAAATAAACCGCACTGAAGCCATGCCAAACCCAAACTTATACAAGGCATCTGTGGCCGCTGAAATGAGCTGTGGATGGTTGGCTAAACCTAAATAGTTGTTAGCGCACAGGTTAATTAATTCTTTGTCACCAATGGTGATAGCCGATTTTTGTTGCGAGCTAATGGGCGTCTCATGTTTATACAAGCCTTGTGCATGGAGATGTTTAATATCATCACTTAATCGAGCATTCAATTGGGATAGAGCTAATGGGCTTAATGAGTTCATTATAGTTCCTAGTAGGTGTGGGCTTTGTCACTGGCGATTTGGCGATAGGCGATAATGCAGTGGAAAATGGCTTCTTCCTCTCCACTGTTAAAATAGCTATGGGGGCGATCAGCACAAAACCTTAAACAGTCCATAGCTTCCAAGCAAAACTGCTCCCCTTGCACTTCAACCCTAAGCTGTCCTTGCATGAGACTGACAATTTCAATCACACCCTCTGAGTGCGCTTGGGAAAGGTAATGGTTACCTGGCTGAATGCGTGCAATTTGCACGTCAAAGCTGCATTGTTCTGGCATTTCGGTCATGGCATGGGCAACAAACTGACCATCAGGGCTGGTGACACTGGGCTGCTGGTTAAAGCGTGTCAGCTGGGGCTGCATTTCTTGGGTGAGTAAGCTCGAAAAGGGCACGCCTAAGCCATTGGCAATTTTCCATAGCACTGACAAGGTGGGATTGCCTTCACCGCGCTCAATCTTTCCAAGGGTGAGCTTGGTGACCCCTGCACTGAGGGCTAGGGCATCTAGCGATAATTGATTGATTTGGCGCAGCTGTCTTAGCCGCTGACCAAAGCGTTGGCCAGCTACTTTAAATTCTTGATCTTTTGTAATATTTGAAATGGGAGGCCTATTCTTTGATGATGTGAAGATTAATCATCAAAGAATATATTATAATATATAAAAAGTACATTTTAAAATATTAATTTAAAGGTAAAGTAGCCCTTTGGAGATGTGTTAGGGCCTAAAACGGGCTTATAAAATACCCAAACGCCTCGCTAGCTCTTCTGCTGGCACATAGCCTGGCATCACCTGACCAGAATCTAACACGATGGCAGGTGTGCCATTAACCCCTATCTGCTCACCCAATGCATAATGAGCTGCTACCGGGTTTTCACAGGCGTCAGGGGAAGCCTGTGGGCTTTGCTTGTCGTGTGAACGTGCCTTGGCTTCTGTAAGAAACTCATTGGGGCTTGGTGCACACCAAGAATCCACCAGCACTTGGTAGCTGTCAGAGCCTAGCCCTGCACGAGGAAACGCTAAATACCTTACTTCAATGCCATAAGCATTGAGCTGGGCCATTTCTGAATGGAGCTTTTGGCAATAAAAACAATCAATGTCGGTAAACACTGTGATAGTGGCTTTTTTCTCACCATCTGCAGGAAACACCCATGCTTGCTGTGCAGCTGGGCTTTGCATGGCCATCAGGGTTATTTTGAGGCCACTTTGTTCGGTGAGATTGACCAACCGCGCACCCACCGGGTTTTTGTACATGGTGCCTGCAAAGAAAAAGGCCCCGTCTGCACTCATATAAATGCGATCACCTGTGTTAAGCAAAATGTCATATATGCCTTCCATAGGGGTGGCTTCGATACTTAAGGCCTGTATGTCTGGGTTGATTCTGGCCAAGCTAGACTCTAGCAACGGGTAGTCTACAGCCCATGCGCTAGGCGCAAGCAAAGACAATGTAAGCATAAACGTGGTGGCAAATTTGATCATCATTAATCGCATAATAAAGGCCTAACCTCTGGGGTGGTGTTGTGAATGTAAATTTTGTAAGCGCTGTGTAGCCACATGAGTATATATCTGTGTGGTGGATAAATCACTATGGCCTAAGAGCATTTGAATCACCCGTAAATCTGCGCCATGGTTGAGCAAATGAGTAGCAAAGGCATGCCTTATAACATGGGGCGACAGCGGCTTTTGAATGTGGGCGGTAATGCCATGCTGCTTTATGCGGTGCCAAAAGGTTTGCCTTGTCATATGCTGGCCCCTATTGCTAGGAAATAGCACCCCACTAGCAGCGGCTTTTAACAGCTGAGGTCGTGCTTGCTTGATGTATTTTTGCAGCCAGTCTTGTGCCACTTCACCTATAGGCACCAAGCGCTCTTTAGCACCTTTGCCAAACACTTTAACCACCCCTGCCGAAAGATTAAGCTGGCTCATGTCCAGCTCACACAGCTCACTTACCCGCAACCCACAGGCATACAAAAGCTCTAGCATGGCCCGGTCTCGTAAGCCTATGTCTGTGGTCGTGTTGGGGGCTGCCAACAAAGCTTCAACATCTGACTCAGTGAGTGATTTAGGGATAGGCCGCCCTTGCTTAGGCGCGTCTATAAGCGCGGCTGGGTTGGCTTGCAAATGGTTTTCACGCACTAGATATTGGTAAAAACCTTTAATGCTAGACAAGTGCCTAGCTAGGGAGCGCGGCTTAATGCCCGACTGAGACTGATCAGCCAAAAAACTCATCAAATCGGCGGGCTGAGCAGCCACTAAAGTGATGTTGCGCAAGCTAAGAAACTCATGTAGCTGACGCAGATCTGTGCCATAGCTTGCTAGGGTATTTTTGCTTAGCCCTTTTTCTAGCCACAGTGACTGTGTGTAGTGTTTTATAAATTTGATATACACGCTCATTAACACGATAAAGGCTGGTTTATGTTTGGCTGCTGTAAGCTTAGCACCATAAAGCTAAACCTCATG